>JACCDV010904999.1_pt1 | contig 12767 bp, 10 predicted proteins | sample 7446131 | NCBI WGS metagenome assembly JACCDV01 (sample SAMN15323448, study PRJNA562643) | freshwater metagenome | isolation source: river surface water | place: USA:Blue River Watershed | collected 2017-08-17 | reverse complement strand
GATAGAAAAAGATCTAAAAGAGCTGAATTTAAAATCTTCATGTTAATTTTAGCGAGCCTTTGATTTCGTGCAGGTGCAAATATCGAATGAAAAATTGTTTATTCCTTTTATTGGGCTTGATAAGTGTGCAAATACAAGGGCAATCCCTTCGATTTGAGGTTTTTCAGGGTATGCCTGTCCAGCATAATGCGAGTAAACTCCTCAATTCTTGGGCGGGTGGCATGAACTCCATGCAATACCAGAGCATGGATTTAAATGGGGATTCTGTGATTGACTTGGTTTGTTTTGATCGGACGAGCCAACAAATTTCCCCCTTTCTTCAATCCGTTCAAGGAACTTTTCGATACGCTCCGGAATACATTGCCCAATTTCCATTGATTGAAAATTGGTTTATCCTGGTGGATTTTAATCAAGATGGATGGAAGGATCTCTTTTGTGCCACGGGTGCGGGGATGCAAGTGTACCAACAAAAATTCATTCAGGGAAAGTTTAGTTTTGAATTGGTCAAGAACCCGCTATATACGACAGGCTTTTCGGGTTTGGTTAATCTTTATGTGGCATCGCCCGACATTCCCGTGGTGGCTGATGTGGATAAGGATGGGGATGTCGATGTACTTGCTTTCGAACCCGGAGGACATTACATCGAGTTTCATGAAAATGTGTCGGTTCAAAAGACAGGTTCCCCTGGATTGCAATTTGAGAAATCCGTTACTACCTGGGGCGGAATTCTTCACAATGATTGTTTCGATATTCAAGTTAATGCGAACGAATTCGTGTTGAAATCACAATCCATTCAATCCGTAGAACGGGTTTCACATGTCGGAAATGCTTTAGGCCGAACGGCCAATAATGATTTGTATTTCGGGCAGGTATCTTGTCCCAATTTATCTTTTTTGAAAAATACAGGTTCTGGCTCTAACGTAAAATACAGCCAGGTCAATACGGATTATTTATCGGGTTTAAATTTGGGGGCAGGCGTATTTTGGTCGGCCGTTCCTCTACGACTTTCCGGTGCTGACGAAGATGTATTCGTTTCCGTGAATACGCCTGATAATGCGGGGTTCCAACAGGATTTTCAGCGATCTTCATTTCGGATTATAAACGGAAAAGCGACCCCCTTTCTTCAGGATCAAATGATCGATGTGGGGGAGAAGGCAAGTCCTTGTTTTGTTGATGTGGACCGAGATGGCGATTTAGATTTATTGATCGGACATACGGGAAATCGAAAAGGGGCGGGTATCGTTTTGTATGAAAACCAACAAGGAGTTTTGGTCTTTAAAACATCCGATTACCTTGGATTAGCGAAACGGGAGGTGTTGAATGATCTAGTTATTCAACCCTTGGGCGAAACGGTTTTATTGACTGCTCAGGGTGTTTCAGGACCTGTAGCGTATATGATTGATAATCAAAAAATCAGTCCCTATTCCATTGATTTGGGTGCAGGGGAGGTACCTATTGTTTCGCCATGGGGTTTGCTCATTCATCGACGGTCTGGAAGAATTCAATTAGGGGCTAATTTGGATTGGGGACAATTGAGTCAGGAGAATTGGCAATTACGTAGTGCCCAAATCGGCGATTTAGACGGTGATGGGGAAGCTGAATTTGTAGGATTTGATACGGATGGCCTGTTGCATGTTGGGAATTATGAGGCTAATTCTAACAAGATTTCTTGGCGTTCGGTTAATTTTTCAATGCCATCGATAGGACGGAATGCAAGACTTCAGCTATCTGATGTGTCGGGAGATGGGCGTTTGGATTTTGTAGTCGGTACGGGCGGTGGTGGCGTTCAGCTTTTTGAAAATAAGAGTACCTCAGCTGTTTGGGAAGCACAAGTTTCTCAGGCTTTACAAGTTTGGCCGAATCCAAGTTCGGAAACGATTTATGTCTTAACGAACCAAAGCGGCGAATTGCAATGTTTTAATGGGCTAGGACAAGAGCTTCATCGAATGAATATTCAAGCTGGGAAAACCTATCAATTGACTAATTCAGCCATTCAGCTAATTCAATTTACGGATCTTCAGGGAAAGGTAAGTACCCGAAAAATCCAACACGACTAGAAGAATTTCCCGGCACCGAGAACAATCTGGCGCAAACTCACAATGATGATGACGATTCCCACGAGAATCATCATGCTCTTGACAGGGAGTTTATTGGCCAATCTGGCCGCGATGGGAGCCGCCACTACGCCACCGAGAATTAATCCGGCGATTACTTGCCAATAGCCTAAGCCAATCACGGTAAAGAATGTGATGGAGGATGCTAGCGAAACGAAGAATTCGGTCAAATTAACGCTTCCAATTGTGTATTTGGGGTGACGCCCGGATGCGATGAGTGTGGAAGATACAATAGGGCCCCAACCGCCGCCACCGATGGAATCGAGGTAGCCACCGAAAAGTGCTAGCCACCCCACTTTCTTTAATTGGCGCTTCTCTTGTCGTTTGATGAGTGCTTTTCGAATGATGATGGCACCTAAAAAGAGGGTGTAGATGGATACAATGGGTTTGATATAGCCCGCATAATCTTCCAATGATGACAGAATGTAAGCACCCAAAATGGCACCGATGACTCCTGGGATAACGAGCGTTTTAAATAATTTGGAATTGACATTGCCGAATTTCAAGTGCATATAGCCTGAGACACCGGAAGTAAAAACTTCTGATGCATGGACGCTTGCGGATGCGGCGGCGGGGGTAATTCCTACGGACATAAGGAAGGTCGTTGCTGTTACTCCGTAGGCCATGCCTAGCGCCCCATCAATCATTTGGGCAATGAATCCTCCCAAAACATAGTAAAGGATCGATGAATCTACCGTATTAAATACGGCAATCACCTTTTCTGCAGTCAGGTAAGTGAAAATCAAATGTCCTACAATCATCAAGGCCAAGGCATTGCTGATGTGAATGATGACTTCCGTGAAGCTACGTTCACGCTTCCAAATAATATTGATGGCTTTTAGCAAGCTAGGGAATTTGGATTTGGGTGGCGTCGAGTCGGATGGTGTGGACATGGTTTTCTTAATTATCCTACAAAACTAATAGACTTAACTTAATCTACCAATAAAGTAGAGTAAATATTTTTTCGACAAAATCGTGTAAATTGCTTCCCCTTTTGAAAAATAAACAATTTATATGCGTTCAGAGTATCAATTTCGTGAGATAGAAAAAGCATGGCAAGGATTTTGGGAACAAAATCAAACCTTTAAAGCTCAAGTGAATCCCAACAAGCCCAAGTATTATGTCTTGGATATGTTTCCTTATCCTTCGGGAGCGGGTCTTCACGTCGGACATCCGCTGGGTTACATTGCTTCGGATATTATGGCGCGTTATAAGCGTTTACAAGGTTTTGAGGTATTACATCCCATGGGATTTGATTCCTTTGGATTGCCGGCTGAACAATATGCGATTCAGACAGGTCAACATCCCGCGATTACGACGGAGCAAAATATTACTCGTTACATCGAGCAATTGAAAAACATGGGTTTTTCATTCGACTGGTCGCGTGAGGTACGTACTTCGGATCCATCTTACTACAAATGGACGCAATGGATCTTTATGCAATTGTTCAATTCCTGGTATAATCAGTCCTCAGATAAAGCGGAATCGATCGATACCTTGAAAGCTATTTTGGCTTCTCAGGGTTCAATTGGGTTGAAAGCGGTTTGTGATGAGGATGTAGAGCGTATTTCAGCGGATCGTTGGAATGCCATGAGCGAAGAGGAGCAATATGCGTATTTGTTGAATTTCCGTTTGGCATATTTGGATGATTCGGTGGTCAACTGGTGTCCTCAATTGGGTACGGTATTAGCTAACGATGAGGTTAAAGATGGTCTTTCGGAGCGTGGAGGGTATCCCGTGGAGCAGAAAAAGATGCGTCAATGGTCGATGCGCATCACGGCTTACGCTGATCGTTTATTGCGTGGATTGGATGAGGTAGATTGGTCGGATTCATTGAAAGAACAACAACGCAATTGGATTGGTAAATCCATTGGAACGGATGTGGAGTTTGAAATTGAGGGAATTGCGGATAAGAAAATTAAGGTGTTTACCACCCGTGTGGATACCATTTATGGGGTTTCCTTTATGGTTTTGGCACCGGAACATGAATGGGTAGCCGAGTTGACGAAGCCTGAGCAACAAGCGGATGTGGATGCTTATATTACTTGGACGAAATCACGTTCGGAATTGGATCGCGTATCGGAAGTAAAAACAGTTTCGGGTGTATTTACAGGAACGTATGTGATTAATCCTTTGAATAATGAGCGGGTTCCTTTATTTCTAGCCGATTACGTTTTGGCGGGTTATGGTACGGGTGCTGTGATGGGGGTTCCGTCGGGCGACCAACGCGATTGGAACTTTGCGAAACATTTTGATTTGCCTATTCCAGCGATTTTGGATGCCCAAAAGGATATTGAAAAACAAGCGGATAATACCAAAGATGGAAAATACATCAACTCGGGTATGATCAATGGCATGTGTTACAAGGAGGCTACGGAAACTCTGATTCAGTGGTTGGAGGAACGTGGGATCGGAAAAGGGAAAGTACAATATCGTATGCGAAATGCGGTATTTTCCCGTCAGCGTTATTGGGGTGAACCGGTTCCGGTTTACTTTAAGCCAGCATCTAATGGACAATTATTGCCTTATTTGATTCAAGAGTCGGAATTGCCATTGGAGTTGCCGAAGATTGATAAGTATTTACCAACTGAAACGGGCGAACCACCTTTGGGTCGTGCAGCGGATTCCTGGAAATATCAGGGACAATACGATTACGAGTGGTCGACTATGCCAGGATGGGCTGGGTCGTCTTGGTATTGGTACCGTTACATGGATGCACAAAATGATTCAGCATTTGCCTCAAAGGAGTCGGTGAATTATTGGAAGGCTGTTGATTTATACATCGGAGGCTCTGAGCACGCGACGGGTCACTTGTTATACTCTCGTTTTTGGAATAAATTCTTGAAGGATTTAGGTTATGTGGCGGAGGAAGAATTTGCGAAGAAATTGATCAACCAAGGGATGATTCAAGGACGGTCCAATTTCGTGTATCGGGTGAAGAATTCGGATCTGGCCACTTTTGTTTCGCATGGTTTGAAGGACCAATACGATGTGGCGGCCCTGCACGTTGATGTGAATATTGTGGAGAATGATGTGATGGATGTGGAAGAGTTTAAGCGTTCTCGTAATGATGTACCTGCGGATGCCCAATTCATTTTGGAAGATGGCAAGTACATCTGTGGCTGGGAAGTGGAGAAGATGTCCAAGTCGAAGTTCAATGTCGTTAATCCAGATGACTTAATTGCCAAATACGGCGCGGATACGCTTCGCGTGTATGAGATGTTTTTAGGGCCATTGGAGCAATTCAAGCCTTGGAATACGAATTCGATTTCGGGATCCCACAATTTCTTGCGTAAAGTTTGGCGTTTGTTCTTCGATGAGCAGGCTCAGAAATCAATTTTAGTAGATGCGCCTGCAACGCCAGAGGAATTAAAAGTGTTGCATACGGCCATCCGAAAGGTTCAAGATGATTTGGAGCGATATTCGTTTAACACGGTCGTTTCTACACTCATGATTTGCGTGAATGATTTGGGGCAATTGAAGTGCCACAAGAAATCTGTTCTTCGCGAATTGGTCTTATTGCTTTCTCCGTACGCACCTCATATGGCCGAGGAGCTTTGGGTAGCATTAGGAGAGGAGGCAGGATCGATTTCGCATGCGAGTTTCCCGGTATTTAATCCGGAATTCTTGGTTGAGAATGAGTTTAATTATCCAATCTCCTTTAATGGCAAGGTGAAGTTAACGCTGGCCTTTTCTGCAACGGCTACTCCGGCTGAAGTAGAGGCAGGAGTATTGGCCAACGAGCAAGTACAGAAGCATTTGGATGGCAAGGCACCTTCTAAGGTGATTGTGGTTCCAAAACGGATTGTCAATATTGTACTAGGAAAGTAGATTGAAAGGGCCGAGGAATCGGCCCTTTTTAGTTTTGGAGGACTAGATCTATGATTTTAAATAATGTCAGGCAAAAAGTCATTAAACCAAGCGTCCATTTTATGTGAGATTTCATTGTCTTTTCGATGCTTGCCTCCATTCTAGATTCAAAAGAAATGAATCTAGCCTCTAAAGCCTGAAATTTCCCGTCGAGTCCAGAAAAGTCGAGTCGTAGCTGAGCCACATCTGCTGCCACCTCATCCAATCGCAAATCTAAATGATTGATGTGATTGAATTGCGATTTCAATAGCAACGTATTCACATCTTGATCTGTTAAAGCTTTCCCATCTGAAAATTTATTTTCAATCAGCTGAATGCGTGGCTGAATCATTTCGAGGAGCTGGTTTTCTATTTTCGTATTCTTCATCATTTTGCGGGCTAGGTTTGATGATACAAATTTCGCCTGGAGAAATACCTTTTCCTATTCAAAAAATGACTAATTGGATGATTATCAATGAATTGATTTAATCCATGCCTTGATCAGCGCAACCCCTTCTTGGTGAATTTTACTTCGACCTAATTCAGGCATCATAATGCCGGGATCATGGGAGTCCATTCGATAAAGTAAGATACTTTCGGAGGGTTTGCCGGGTACAATGTCGTAGTTTAATCCGCCGGAACCCCGACCAGCCGCTACGGGTGATTTCATGATTCCATAGGCCGTTGAGCCATAATAGGTATGCCCCAGAAATAAACCCGAGCTTTTCGCCGGTCCTTTCGGATTATGGCAATGCGCACAATTGATATCCAAGTAGGCTTTCACGCGTTCATTCAGGGAAGCGTTTTCATCGAGATAAGAAACGAAGGCCGGCCGATTGCCACTTAAACCTTTCATTTGATTCGTCCGACTCCAATATTCCAATTGGTTTTCAGCACCATGAGCATAGGTCATCGTCGAATTCATTTGTCGGGCCGAAGGTCCAATTGGCGTCATTTCACCATCCCTTTCATGGCATCCTTTGCATTGATTGACATTGGGAACGACGTAATTGACCTGCTGCTTTTTTCCTTTAGCGTCCTTGTACTCCACTAAACTCGTACCACCCGCGACTTCCAAATAAGCCTCTGTCTGTTCCTCATTCCATATGTAGGGCAATGCCACCCAGCCCGTGGGTTCATGGCTTAATACGCGTGTCTCCATTAATCTTCGGCCCTCATTCGGGTGACGTTCATCGGTCGGGAAGTAAAAGGTCTTCACAATTCGAGTTCCTACCGGAAATTGGAATACTGAATCCGGGTTGTAATTCACCGATTGCCCCGAGGGCATTTGAATGAATCGCAACTTACTTGCATAATCGGAAAATAGGGGAGATACTAATTCGTAGGGCGTAACACCATTGGCCGGTTTTTGGTCTTGAGGTTTACCTTCAAAAAATCCATAATCGGATAATTTGACGGGGAATTTAGGCCCCGGTTGGTAGGACATCAAAGCCAATAAGACGAAAAATCCCCAGTAACGCATACCTAGAATTGATTCGATTTGACATACTCCTGAACACAATCCAAATCAGCTGGATTACGTTGAACGTTTTTAAAGTCGTGCTCCGCATCCATATTGGCTACCGACTGGTTTACATTATCATGCACACAGATTTTATGAGGTCCTAAATATTTCCCATCTGTTCCGCAACGCGCCGCATCTAAAACACCGTCATAGACGATATGCGGTACATTCCGACCAAATCTTAATTTTAAGCGATAGATTTGAGCAAATCGACCCTCCAAAGGCACGCGACCTAATTGACTTTCAAAGGTATTATTGAAGACCGAAATGGCCGTTGGGTAGGGGTCATATTCCTTATCCTTAATCGCAATTTCCGCCATGAAATAGGAGATAATCCCTACGCCCACCGTTCGATGGTTCAAGATCTTGTTATTGTAAATATCCACATGACTCGTTGCGAGAATGAGCATGCCCGTTCCTTTAGGAACCTTACCCACGATATTTCCCTTCGGGGCAAAATTGGATAAGTTATTCTCTTCAATCAGATTATCATGCACCTTCACAAAACCTCCCTTTTTTTGAATCAAGTCGGGCAAATCAAAAACCAGTATTCCACCCGTATTCCCATAGGCATGGTTATGATGTACATCCGCATACAAGGAATTTTCAATTTCAATTCCCGCAACGTTTTGGTATGCCGTACAATTTTTCACCTCGATGTGTTGAGATTGACCCACATAAATACCCGCGTCGGACGCTCCAATCGCTACACAGCTATCGATGAGTATATTCGTGCACAAGACAGGATACAAGGCATAAGAGCCATTCCGCGATTTGGGACCTCCTGTCCATTCGGCTTTTATTCGACGGAAAATAATGTCTTTGACATGCATCGTCTTGATTAAATCCCCCTTCGAATCCTGTACGGTTAAATCCTCCAGAATGATATTCTCACAATTGGTGATCTTAATACCCTCCGCTCCCGTCGTTTGATTTTTAAAACTCAATACTGTCTTATCCATTCCCTTGCCGCGAATGGTGATCTTTTTCTTACCTTCCAATGATAGGCTGCCCTTAATTTGAAAATTACCCTCTTCCAATTCAATCACATCACCATCCGAGGCTAGAATGAATTGGGTTTGAAGAGCCTTTTCAAATGGGGCTTGTCCCATTAAAGGAAAAAGCCCCATCCAACAAAAAAAGAATAGCAAATATTTCATCTGTACTAGTTACGTGGAGGACCTCCGCCTGGACGCATTTGCGATTGCATGGTCTTGTATTTCTCTAATTGCTCAGGCGTTAAAATCGCCTTCAAAGCTTCTTGTTGGCCCTCATTGATTTTCTTCATTTCTCCCATCATCTCCTCGCGATCCATTCCCGCTTGACGGAATTCCATCATCTTTTCGATGCGCGTCATGATTAAGGGCTCGATTTTATCCTCTTGTTCTTTGGTCAATTTCAATTCGGAACTCATGCGGTTCAATTGATTCATCGCCATTTCCTGCGGGCTTGGCATTTGCGCATGTGCTGCTTCAGCTGCTCCCATCAGGGTAACAACCAGAGCGATCGTTTTAATGAATTTTTTCATTGTTTATCAGTTTAGATTTTCAATTTAAGCAATTTATTCAAACACCGTATTCCATATCAAGGAATATACTTCGGTGGGTTCCATTTTATCAGTTGCCTGATAATCCGCAATGAATAACGGATAATATTCTTCTTGGCATAAAGGACTTCCATGTGAACCTTTGACCAAGTTTGCATCCAGTGGGATTACATCCATTCGGTATCGAAACCCCGCGAGTTTACGGGCTAATTTGTAGGCCGCACGCAATTTGATCAATGGATTTTTGGGGTCCATGAACATCTCCACGGGGTCGTAACCCGGTTTCTTGAAGATGTCGACACAGCGCGCGAAATCGGGTGCCTTCTTGTCGTCCAACCAATAATAATAAGTAAACCAAGCATCTGAATCCGCTATTAAAACCAAATCACCCGCTCTTGGGTGGTCGATGTGGTAGGTCGCTAATTCCTCGCCTGAGAGTACTTTGGCAACGCCTGGTGTTTGGGCCAACAACGTTTTCACAGCCTCAATGATGAATTGATCCGGACAATAGACATGTGCGATTTGATGATCCGAAACCGCAAAGGCTCGTGAAGCACCGGCATCCAATAGTTCCAACCCTTGTTCTTCGCGTAGCGCGAGATATCCCGCATTTCGTAAGATGCGATTCAGGTGAAGCGGTCTCGAAACATCATTAATGCCGTATTCAGATAGTATAATGACTTTAGCTCCTCTGCTTTCGAAATGAGAAATTAGTCGCTCGACAACCCCATCGATTTCCTGCAAATCACCTTTAATTTGATCAAAATCCACCCCGAATTTCTGTAAACAATAATCCAGGTGGGGGAGGTAGATGAAGGTTAAAGTTGCATCATATTTCTTGTCAACATAGATCGACGCATCCGCAATCCAATTTGTGGATTTGATATTCGCGTTCGGTCCCCAGAAATTAAACAAGGGAAAGGTTCCAAATGCCTCCTGCAATTCATCCCGTAAGTCGGCCGGATGACTGTAACAATCCGGCATTTTAACACCATCCGAATGGTATTGCGGTCTTGGCGTAACCGAATAATCCACACTCGAATACATGTTATACCACCAAAATAAATTGGCGCAAGTAAATTTTGAATCTTTTCTTTTCGCCGCATCCCAAATCTTTTCATCCCCCACCAGTTTATTGGATTGCTTCCAAAACTTCACTTCGGAGTCGACCGCATCATACCAACCATTTCCTACAATTCCATGGGAACTCGGATACTTACCCGTCAAATAGACACTTTGGGAAGTAGTTGTCACTGCCGGAAAAGGGGGCTTGATTTTTGCCTTCTTTTTACCAGCAATATAGCCGTCTAGGAAAGGGGTGTGTTTTCCGAGGATGCTTTCACTTAGCCCAACAATATCAATTACGACGGTTTTTTGCATAATAATTCTTGTATATACGTGATTTCACGTGCCACAGAGGTCTCAATGTTTTCCTGGTATTCTGCCGGTAAAACGCCCCAGGTATAGGTCTCAATTTCCATCATACGCGTCACATTGTGTGATTGATGATAGCTTAGTGTTTCTGAAATCTCAGCCTGCGTGGAATTCAATAAGCCATAAGAGTCTAAAAATAAGGGCACATGAAAATGCACACGCCACTCATCATACACTCCTTCTTTGAATTGTTCTAGGGCCTCCGACAAATCTTTGAATTGATTGTAGGAACCATCTTTTTTCAAGGCCTTCACCTGGTGTAGATAGGTAGGTTCTTCGTATTGTTTTATTGCCTCAATTCGTTCCAATGCTTGATTTCGAAGGTCAACGCGTAGAGCGGAGCTAATTTGGATTTTCCCGATTGAAATGTTTTTCGCAGCTAATTCTTGGAGGGATTCAGCAGGTTTATCAAAGGAGACTCCGTAATGGCAAACATCGAAGCAAATATGAATGTGCCGACGAACCCATTCCTCCGGTACGCCTGCCGTGACGGCGAACGGGATCAACATATCCGTGTACCAATCCACGAATTCGCGGTGGTTCTCCAACAAGCCATCGGGTTCAGGTTCGATATCTATATGAATCCACTTGCCCGTTTTTTGTTCTGTTTGGGCCAAATAGGGCACGAGTTTCAATAATTCCATGGTCGCCTGAGCACAGGCTGCCGAACGATTATCCCACCAATATTTGTATGAAAGTGGTGAGGTAGAAATTCCTCCTTCAGATAAATCATCAGCCAAAATTTTGCTTAATATATCGATTAGCCGTCGGGTATAATTCACCCGATCCTGTGATGTCCAATCCGGCGCATGGACTTGATCTTTGACAATCGTATTGTGAAATCCACCGTATGGAAAACCATTTAGGGTAAATACGTAAAGATCTTCTTGAGCTAACCAGACTTTTAGCGCAGCCAGTTTATTCGTATCCTCCGTTAAATCGATGCTCGCCTGATTCGCTATGCGCAAACCTAAACCCATGGGTTCATTAGGGCATACTTCTTTTTTGACCTTCGGAACGGTTACCTGTAAATTAGCGAAATGCTCCTCCCAAATCTCACCGGGATGGATGTTGCTGCAATAACTCAAGTGTCCGTAGGCTGTTTTCATTTTATGCGTATTTGGCTAAAAAGGCAACCGAATCTTGGATGGTTTTAAAATCCATTTCATGTACCTCTTCCCCTTTTCCTAATTCCTTCAAGAGCGTAATGGTCAGATGGCCTCCCAAATGCTCTTGGAATTCTTGCAATCCTTTATGTAGGTTTTGGCATTGGTTTTCTGCCAAAGCGGGATGATAGGCATCAAAGCCCAAGCCTTTAATCACAGCAATAATTCGTTCGCAATCAGGCAAACTAATCGCACCAATTAAATGCGAATACACACAATCTAATGCGATTCCAATGGCTACCGCCTCTCCATGTCGAATCTTAAAATCCGATAGGTATTCCAATTTATGTGCCGCCCAATGTCCAAAATCCAAAGGCCGCGCAGAGCCCAATTCAAATGGATCTCCTCCCGAAATATGTTTCATGTGTAAATCGGCACAACGATAAATCTGTTCCGTCATCACCTTTTCATCACGGGCATTCATGGAGGAAACATTAGTCTCCAACCACTCAAAAAAGGCTAAATCTTTGATCAAGGCTACTTTGATCGCTTCCGCAATGCCCGACCTCCAATCGCGATCTTCCAAAGTAGATAAAAAGGCCACGTCATTAAACACAGCCACTGCTGGAGCAAAGGTCCCTAAGAAGTTCTTCTTGCCTAAGTAGTTCACCCCGTTCTTAACCCCAACACCTGAATCGTTTTGAGATAAAACGGTAGTAGGTATGCGAATTAATTTGACTCCCCGGTGCGAGATGGCGGCTGCATAGCCCGACATGTCTAAAAAGGCACCCCCACCGATCGCTGCCACAAAGGAATGTCGGTCGATCCGATTCTCGTCGATCGCCCTGACCACTTCCTCATAGAAACGCGGATCGTTTTTGCAAACTTCACCGCCTGGTAGTACCAACAGCTCTGGTGCCAGATCTGCGACATTATTCGTCTCAAAGTAGGATACAATGGAACTTGTCAAGCTTGGATGTGCATCGGCAACTCCTTTATCAATGACGAATAAAATCCGTTTGCGAAAATTGCTTTGGCCGAAATTCGAAATAAAATCACACAAGGTCTTATTGCTTGGTTCAAACAAGTGCTTCGTGAAAATCACTTGGTATTGAAAGGGAACTTGAAATTGCTGTTGTAAAACTTGCATGAAATCGATGTTAAGAAACGGCGAATTTTTTACCTACCCACAT
>JACCDV010344643.1_pt1 | contig 12775 bp, 9 predicted proteins | sample 7446131 | NCBI WGS metagenome assembly JACCDV01 (sample SAMN15323448, study PRJNA562643) | freshwater metagenome | isolation source: river surface water | place: USA:Blue River Watershed | collected 2017-08-17 | reverse complement strand
CGACAAAAAGACCAAAAAAGGAAAAATTTTCAAAGGCTCCTTCGGTAAATCCAGGCCAGCCAAAACAAGCAAGAAATCAGCCCCGGCCAAACCGCAGGCTTAAACTCCAGACATCAGCAGGTTTTGAAGTTGGGCAGGTGGAAATTTTTATCAGCTCAACTTCTTTACTCTCCTGATTAAGGTGCCAATCTTTCTATCAACCAATCGTTTCCTGACGTTTTGTACCGGATTCTGTCATGGAGTCTTGATGACCTACCCTGCCAAAATTCAACTGTTTCAGGAACTACCCGATAACCTCCCCAGTGTGGAGGCCTAGGAACTTCTTCTTGAGCATATTTCAATTGCAAAGCTTCTAAGTTTGCATCCAACACTTCACGCCCCCTGATAGACCTGCTTTGTGGGGATGCCCATGCTCCCAGTTTGCTGCCCAATGGTCTGCTGTGGAAATATGCATCACTTTCCATATCGCTCACTTTCACACAAGAACCCTCAATTCTTACCTGACGCTCCAATTCTTTCCAGAAAAAGACCAATGACGCAAAGGGATGACTCGCCAAGGCGATCGCTTTATCGCTTTCATAATTTGTAAAAAAAACAAATCCACGCTCATCAAATCCTTTAAGTAAAACTATTCTGGCTGATGGTCTACCGGAAGGATTTACTGTAGCCAATGTCATGGCATTGACTTCATCAATAGAAGAAGCCAAAGCCTCATCCCACCAGTGACTAAACTGCTGTATGGGATTATCTGCAACGTCTGAAACAGATAATGATTGAAGCTGATAGTCCTTTCGGATGGATGAAATGCTCATATCAGGAATTTGAACTGAAAGAATGGAGAATCACTTGACCAGGGTGCCGATCTGTTCTCCCATGACAAGTCGCTTAAGATTGCCCTCTTCATTCATGTCAAATACAATGATGGGGAGGTTGTTCTCCATACAGAGGGTGAATGCAGTCATATCCATGATCTTCAGCTTCTTGTCGATACATTCCTTGAAGGAAATGGTATCATATTTTGTTGCCGACGGGTCTTTTTCAGGGTCGGCTGTGTAAATGCCATTGACCCTGGTACCTTTAAGAATGACATCAGCGCCTATTTCAATGGCACGCAAAGAACCAGCCGTATCCGTCGTAAAATACGGGTTGCCGGTACCTGCTCCGAAAATCACTATGCGGTGCTTTTCCAGGTGTCGGATTGCCCTTCTGCGGATATATGGTTCAGCAACCTGCTCCATTTTGATGGCACTCAAAAGACGGGTGTACATACCTTGCTTCTCCAACATGGCCTGAACAGCCATCCCATTGATAACAGTAGCCAACATCCCCATATAATCACCATGGGCTCGTTCAATACCCGTTTCAGATTCGTTCATGCCCCTGTAAATATTGCCCCCACCAATAACAATGGCAACTTCAACACCAAGGTCGACAATGCTTTTAATATCTCTGGCATACCTGTTGACAATATTGGGGTCAATACCAAAACTACTGTCACCTGTCAATGATTCACCGGAGAGTTTGAGGAGGATTCTTTTGTATACGGGTTGCATAGTGCGAAGATACAAAAAGGGCTTTCATGATGAAAGCCCTTTTCTATGAACAAGTTGACAAAGGTCAATTATCCGAGTGCAACACGCTTGAAAGCTACTACGCTAAGATCTTTTCCTTTGGATTTGATGTAATCACCAACGGACATGCCACCATCCTTAACAAATGCCTGAGCGAGCAGCGTGCTTTCCTTGAAGAAGGCATTCAACTTACCATCAGCAATTTTGGAAATCATCTCATCAGGCTTTCCTGCCATTTTGGGATCATTTTTGATCAGGTCAACGATGATCGCCTTTTCCCTTTCCACTACTTCAGCAGAAACAGTAGCTGGGTCGATGGCTACAGGATTCATAGCAGCAATTTGCATGGCCACATCCTTACCCACTTCAGCCTCTTCAGCACTAAGGCCTACGAGAACACCCATCCTGTTGGCACCATGAATATAGGAGGATACAAAGGCTGCATCAATACGCTCGAACTTGGAGATGCCAATTTTTTCACCAATGCTGGCGAGTTTGTCGTTCACCAGATCTGCGATTTTGGCGCCACCAATTTCGATGGTATTCAGTTCGTCTGCTGATTTGACATCATGTGCAACTGCAGCATCAATAATGCTCTGAGCAAAGGCAATGAAATCCGTGTTCTTGCTCACAAAATCAGTTTCACAACTGAGACAAAGGGCAATGCCTGTACTGTTGGATGCATTGGTTTTTGCCAATACAACACCTTCCTTCGCATCACGATCCCCACGCAGTGCAGCAACTTTTTGTCCCTTTTTCCTCAACCAATCAATGGCAGCTTCAAAGTCACCATTGTTCTCTGTAAGGGCTTTGCGGCAATCCATCATGCCGGCTCCAGTCATTTGACGCAGTTTGTTGATTTCAGCTGCTGTAATAGTTACTTCTGACATAATTTATCCTCCGGTCTCAAAGTTACTGATAACAAGAGACACGCTATTTTAAGTTATGGTTATGTGGTATCTTACTTTTTCAAGGCTGGCTTCCTGCCACCGGCACCGGCTGCGGGTACCCTGCGCTTGGGAGCACCTGGCTTGTTCCTGCGTCCACCTTCAGCATCACCTTCTTCGTCTACTGAGAATTTGGATGATTGGTCACCAGACTCTTCAGTATCCTCATCATCAGACTTTTCAGCCTGACGCTCGGCAAGACCTTCTGCAATGGCAGCAGTGATGTAGTTGGTAATGATGGCGATAGACTTGGTAGCATCATCATTGGCAGGAACTGGGAAGTCAACTTTGTTGGGATCGCAGTTGGTATCCACCATACCAAATGTGGTGATACCCAAACGCTTGGCTTCTGCCATGGCAATGTGCTCATGCCCGATGTCGATGATGAACAAGGCAGCCGGTACACGACCCAGCTGGGCAATACCACCCAACACCTTTTCCATCTTGTCTTTGTCGCGAGACAATTGCAGACGCTCCTTCTTGGTGATGTTATCGAAACTGCCATCATTAAGCATTTTCTCAATGCTCTGCATTTTCTTAACAGACTTGCGTACGGTATTGAAGTTGGTCAGCATACCACCCAACCAACGTTCAGTAACATAAGGCATGTTAACCCGCTGTGCGCATTCGGTCACAATTTCCTTTGCCTGCTTCTTGGTGCCCACAAACATGATTTTCTTACCGCTTTTGGCAATATTCTTGAGGGCAAGAGCCGTTTCCTGAAGACATTCAACAGTCTTGTTCAGGTCAATGATATGTATACCCTTTTTCTCTGCATAGATGTAAGGCAACATCTTTGGATTCCACTTCTTGCGGAGGTGACCGAAATGAACACCTGCTTCCAGAAGTTGCTGCTGCAGTGAAGTATTATTTTCCATTGTAAACTGTATGTTTTTGTTACGAGATTGATGATACGATTAACGCTTGCTGAACTGGTAGCTCCTTCTGGCCTTCTTCTTACCGAATTTCTTCCTTTCAACACCCCTTGGATCCCTTCTGAGCAAACCGGCAGCTTTCAGTACAGGCCTGAATTCTGGATTCAATTCAATGAGCGCCCGGGAGATACCCAGCTTGGAAGCTTCAGCCTGACCCTTTTTACCGCCACCAGCAGCGTTGATTTTGATATCGTATTTGCCAGCACCATCAACAGTTTTGATGGGAAGCTCAACCTGATTTTGCAGGTAAACCTGCGGAAAATATGCCTTATAGTCAAGGTCGTTTACGGTGATGTTACCATCCCCCTTGCTGAGGAATACCCTGGTAACCGCTTCTTTCCTGCGACCAAGTCCGTTTTTCTGTTTTTCCATTATGCTTTAATTGAATGCGTTTGAAAATTAATATTTGAATGGGGTTGGCTGTTGTGCACTGTGCGGATGCTCTGCACCTGCATAGACGAAAAGCTTTTTGATCATCTTGCGTCCAAGTCTGTTCTTGGGCAACATGCCTTTTACTGCCCGCTCAATTACCTGCTCAGGGCGACGCTTCAGGAGGTCCTTCGCGATCTCAATCTTCTGACCGCCGGGATAGCCAGTAACATGCTGGTATTCCTTGTCATTCAATTTGTTGCCTGTAAATACAACTTTCTCTGCATTGACTACGATAACGAAATCTCCGCAATCAACGTGGGGTGAATAGTAAGCCTTGTTCTTTCCGCGCAATACGGAAGCGATCTTGCTGCTGATTCTACCCACAGTTTGATTGGTCCCGTCCACAACGTGCCATTTGCGTTGTACGGAAGCTGCATTTGCATGCTTTGTGGTGAAATGTAATTTGCTCATTTGTTTTTATTTACGGATTTCCATCCGGGTTTAAGAATAATGCCCCGCCATCCCGGGTACATCCCCTCTTTTTGGAAAGGAGTGCAAAGTTAGAAAATGTTGAGGTCAAAAACACGAACAAAGGCGTCTTTTTTAAAAGACGCCTTTGTAAACAATTGATTATCAGTAAATATTTTGCTTTTTTCAGAAAACAGGATAGGATATTCTGGTTTTTACGACCTGTGTATCGGCAAAACCATAGCCTGGTGATATGAATTTTTGGAAGGGTATGGCCATGCTCACCAGGTTGTTGTAGCGCTTGTAATCTTCTAAAATACGGTACAAATCCTTTGTTTTGCCATAAGGACCCTCATAGTCCATCACCAAAAGTTTCTTCCCGTAGGGCATCATCTTGTATTGGATTTTTTGATCGGGCTGTGTCGGCGTGTACCTGTTCACGCCAACTGAACAAAAAAGTGCCACCTGTTCCTTGTTAACCTGCTGGCTATACAAAATTCTCACACCATTGTAGTTGGCGTCCCGCTCAGCAGCATAAGCAATCAACTCATCAAAAAGCTTCTTGGTTTGCAATGCTTCTTCACCTTTATCAACAACTTTTTGCTGAAACAAAAATGAACTGTCAGTGACCGTCGTAACCAGAATTTTATACCCATAAACATATTCCGTGGTAGAGAGCAATTCGCCCAATTTCTTCAAATCGGTTGCAGCATCCCGCTTCATTGACCCTTTCTTGCCATCTAACCTGGAACTGCTATACCGGTAAATGATCTTGGTGAGCTTGGAGTCGGTTGTATCCGGACTAACCACAAAATGGAGAGGGAGATCCATGCCATCATATTCAACAAAAAAAATGAACTCAAACGGGTTTGCTTTTTCAATGCGGAGCGTGTACTTGCCAGAATCAGCCGGATTAAACCATTTACCAGCACTAACTGGTGTCTCAAATTCAGCCATCACACGCTCCAAGGGTAATGGAACCTTAACGATGACCTCATCCTCCACTGGACTCAATAAAAACAAAAGGGCAACCAAAACTGCCAGCACAGCAATAATCCACTTCAAATTTTTTTTCATATTCGATCCTCATTTGATTGATGGTAACAAAAATGTAGCAACACCTTGGTTGCGTACAGCCAAAACCCCTTTCCTGAAAGGAATAAGTTTCCTGATTTGTCCTTTGAGTGCGACCCCAGGTATGGCAGCATGAATCATATTGCCAGAACCTTCATTGCGTAAAATACCGCCGAAATCAGCATCATTTCTCCCCAACTGAACATTGTTCTCGTAATAATTGCCAGCCAACAACACATCCATATCGCCGTCCCTATCAATGTCCATAGGCAAACCCGCACGCAAGGGTGATAATTGGAACTTCCAAGGCAATGGCTTGGCCGTGAAACCCTTTGCTCCTTGGTTGATGAATAACATGCTGCGCCTCTCCGTGGCTGTCCACTGGATGGACCTTTTCAAAGCATCACTGCCAAAGATTTCATTTAAAGAGGCCTTGGCAAAATCCTCTGCATAAAGAAACTGCTTTTTAAGGGGAGGTAATTGCCGCTCCAAGTCAGACTTCACTGCAAAACAAATTTCCTTGCCCTGTAAGTAATAAGTAATGACCTGCTCCCCAATACCGTTGCCGTCAAAATCATTGTAATACATTTTTACTGGCTCTTCGACACCGGGCTTGAAACGGGTATTCATACCCATATTGCCAGCAACAAGATCAAGGTCGCCATCCGCATCAAGATCCACTGGCAAAACAAAATTCCACCAGCCTTTGGCTTCTGAAACAGGAATAGCCGACTCCTTCAAATGCCTATCTTTCCCAGCAGTCAATATGTTTATGACACCCCATTCTCTGGCAAGCACCAGATCGGCTTTTTGATCCCCATCCATATCTGCCCATTGGGCATCCGTTACCATTCCAGCCTGCAGCAGCGCCGGAGCCCATTCAGCTGTTACGTCTTCGAACCCCCCTTTCTTGTTGTTGACCAACAGGAATGACTGCACCGGCTTGCCATAACCAAAGGGCATAGCTCTTCCCCCTATAAATAAATCCATAAAACCATCTGCATTGAAATCATAGGGCCTGACGCAAGAGAGGGTAATATCGAACCTGGGAAATGCATCCTGGCTGCGTTTGAATTCCCCTTGATAATTGACATACAATCTTGGGGTAAGATAGGGGGTCTCCCCATAATATTCATTGCCACCGGAAACAACAACAAGGTCTTGCCATCCGTCGTTGTTGAAATCAGCAAATACGGCATCCACATCTTCGTAGGTTGAATCATTTGCCAGATCGGCACATGGCATTTCCTGTTCCAAATCCTTGCTAACAAGCAACAAACGGCTTTTTTTTCCTTTGGATGAACCCATAAACAAAAAGGATGCTTCACCTCCTTTGGAAGCTCCAACTGCCAAGGCAGGCCCTTCAGTTGATAACATATGGGGCATCAAGGGCTCCCTGTCGAATTCATTAAAGGGATTTTCCTGATGCACCAAAAGATCATTATGAATTTCCTCCCAAGTAGACAAACTGGAATCTGCAATCAATTGGCTGTTGAAATTGAATAAGGGCAAACCCATTTTGTAATAGGCACTTACCTTACCGGAATCAACGTATTGTAATGATTGATAGGACCCTCCCGGCCATATCAAATGCATTGAATCAATTTGCGCGTTACCCAGACCGATCAGCAGGTCCGTTTCCATACTTGATTGGAATCCCCTGACCGGAAATTTCTCATAGGTGCGGATATCACTGGGTGTATAAACAATCACTTTAGCTCCTATCGCCTGGCGATTTCCTTGAGGCCCTTCCAAATGCAAAACAAACTGCTTTTGACCGGGCTGCACCTGATGGAGATTACGGTAAACCAATGGTGCCGCATCAATATTATTCACTACGATATCCTGGTCGCCGTCATTATCCAAATCGGCATAAACTGCACCATTAGAAAATGTGGGCTGGTCTGATTGTATTGCAGACGCCATGTCATCAAACCTTGCCTCACCGGTATTGTGGAAAAACTTATTCTTGAGTTTGATCTGGGGGAATTTTTCAATCATCTGCATTTCCTTTTCAGACATCTGTCCTGAACGTATCTTCTGCTGGATATCCGCATCGGAAATGAAATTGACATAGTCGATATCATTCAACCTTCTGGGAATACCATTGGAAACAAACAAATCCTTCAAACCGTCGTTGTCAAAATCAACCCACAAGGGTGCCCAAGACCAGTCTGTTGCGTGAATGCCAGCATAGATACCTACCTCACTGAATAAGCCATTGCCACGGTTAAGTTGCAAATTGTTACGGGCATATTGGTAGTTATACCCGTAACGCAACTTCATGTTGAAAAGATTGTATTCATCTTCCCCAAGCGAACGCTTGAGGATATAGGGATCTTCCGGAAGCATATCTGCAGAAACAATATCTGGCAGTGCATCATTATTGATATCAGCTGCATCAACACCCATAGAGAATTGGGAGGTATGCATGATGGAACTGTCCAGACGCTCAGTGAAGCCTCCTGCCCTGTTGTTGATGTAGAGGTAATCGTTTTCGTGGAAATCATTGCCGATATACAAATCGGGATAGCCGTCTGAATTGATATCTGACACAACAATGCCGAGTCCGTAACCAATAATTGATGAATGGATACCGGAAGATTGGGTTTCATTCACATAACGTCCATCCCGGTTCCTGTAAAAACGATCACCTGAAAGGCTGTCGTACGTATTGAAATAAGTCTGCCGGGCATTGAAAGTACTGTTGTATCGCAAGGAATGGTTCAACAGATACATGTCGAGGTCGCCATCCAAATCCTGATCAAAAAAAGCAGCCTGTGTGCTGAATCCATTGAACTGCAGTCCGTAAGCTGCAGTGGAATCGCTGAAACGTGGGATGCCATCAGCGCCAATTCCATTGCACAAGAGCAACAGATTACCCTGCTGCAAGGTTTCGTACCTGCCTACTCTGCACACATACAAATCCAGTAAGCCATCCTGGTTGATATCAACCACCGAAACACCTGTAGACCATCCACCATCATCTGGAATACCCGCCTCTGCAGTTACATCCCTGAAATGCATGTCACCATCATTCAGGTACAGGCCGTTCCTGCCCTGATTGGAACAAAAGAAGAGATCAACCTTGCTATCACCATTGAAATCCCCGGCGGCCATACCAGCTCCATTGTAGAAGTACATGTAATTGAGCATATTCACCTTGCCATCCGGACGCAGGTTATTCGCAAAGGCCAACCCGGTTTTATCCTGGTCAAGCACCTCGAACCAGGGTGCTGCCTGCTCACTGCAGGAATAAAGCGCACATGAAAACAAAATGCCTGCAATCAGTTTAATCCCTTTCACTTCTTTAATTTATTTTGAAACAACCTTGGAACGTCGTTGTTCTGAACAAACAGGTAATGTAGCTTACCCATGAGATTAACTGGTTGGATATCCCTGGTTTCTCCAATGATTTCAATTCCTGATGCTGCAGGTTTGAGGGCCTTGAACTGACGACCACCTTCATTCATCAGCAGCAAGCCATATCCGGCGTCCATCCTTGAAAACTGGGGAAGCCAATCGTAGAGGTTGAATCCAAACAACAAATCCATTTTTCCATCCTGATTGACGTCTGCAGGTAAAATGGCTGTGACTGCAGAAACCTGCACTTCGAAAGGCAGGGGTGTATAGTCAAATTTGCCACCACCCTGGTTCCAAGCAATACAAGAGGTTGGATAATTATACGTATGCACCTGACTGCTTTCTATCAACTCCTTACTGAAGAGCTCCTGAACTGATTTGTTGGCATATGCGTCGTGGCGGAGATTCTGCTTTTTCAAAGAAGGAATCTGATCGGTCAACTCCTTTTTCAAAAACACAGGAACATCTTTACCGCCAACAGTTCTGGTCAAAATCACCTGCCGGTTGGCTGATTGGTCATACTGGTTGACCCACATCTTCACGGGTGAACTTTCAGTTGGCCGTAAATAATTGTTGGCTCCCATGTTCCCTAAAATCAAATCCTGGTCACCATCCTGGTCTAAATCTGCTGCAGCTACAGCATGCCACCATCCATGATGACCGTTATCGATATCACTAAATGGAACAAACCGTCCTTGGTCATATGTGTAAATGGCCGGAGACATCCACTCACCCACCAACACAAGTTCCGGTAGTCCTTTTCGATCCAAGTCGGCCAAGATCGCTGCAGTGATCATTCCAGGCTTAACTGCCGCTAATATCTTTTGATCCTGTTTGAATAATCCCTGACCATCATTGATATAAAATGCTGGAGCAGGCATCGGTCCATATTGCACTGGAACAGAACAAGAAGCGGTAAACAAATCCTGGTCGCCATCCTGATCAATATCCAATGGCAACACTACATTGGTATTGCCTATTGCGGGAGGGAAGGCATCGGCCTGTTTAGAGAAATTCCCTTTCCCGTCATTGAGGTATAAACGATGCGACATAGGTACCGATAAAGTAGGTCTGTTGTTACCACCGGAACCAACAAACAGATCCAGATCATGATCACCATCGGCATCAAAAAAAACTGCAGCCACATCCTCATGTTCCCTTTCTTGTTGCCACAATTGAACATTGGATGGCCTGAAACCATTTACCGTTTGTACATACAAGGCAGCAGGTTTGCCTGTAGCACCACCAATAAATATATCGTCTTTACCATCAGCGTTTACATCGGCTACAGCTGCACGCGGACCTTCATGGGAAAGTAACCTCGGAATATTCCTTTCCTGATAGATATCCACATAATTGTCTTCCACATGAGAATCCAATTGGATTTGTTCATTCACTGCAAATAAAGGTGCCTCTTCAGTTTCAGGCACAAATTTACGATCAGCAGTTTGTGGTTTCAGTTGATAAACACTGTCTGCCCTGAGTCCTTTTAAAGTGCTGAATGTTCTGTCTGGCCAGTATACCCTGACAGAATCCATTTGGGTATCCTTTCCCAAACCAAAAAGGATCTTGGTATCTACAGACGATTGGAATCCTCGTGTAGGAAGGAGTTCCCTCACCTGTATCTGTTCACCACGATAAATGACAACTTTTGCCCCAACCGCATTCCTGTTGGGGGCTTTGGATTCAAGCTTGAAACCAATATAATGGTTGCCTGTCAACTCCCTGCTGTTGTTGCGGTATACAAATGCAGGTTGGTTCAAGTTATTGACAATGAGATCAAGGTCTCCATCATTGTCCAGATCCCCATAGGCCGCACCATTGGAGAATGAGGCAGTTGTTACGCCTGTTGAATCTCCTGCATCAGCAAAGCTGAATGAACCTTTGTTGAGATAAAATTTATTCTTGATGGGCCTGGAAGGCATCTTTTTAATTACCTCTTCCACCTCTTCCTTTTTGCCAGTAACCACCATGCGCTGTACCACTTCATCGGCAAAAAAGTCAATAAAATCCTGGTCGGTCAGGTCATGGTAAATACCGTTGCACACATAAATGTCATTCAACCCATCATTGTCGGCATCAAAGAGCAATGCCCCCCAACTCCAGTCTGATGCAGAAACTCCGGAATAATGCGCCACATCGCTGAACATACCGCGGCCATTGTTTTTCTGCAGCGTATTCTGCATGTATTGGTAATAAAAATCGGATTTGACCTTGTATTTGAAAACATCATAACTCTCAAATGAAGTGGTTATTTTCAATCTTTTGTCATCATCAGGCAACATCTCGGTCACAAAGAGATCATTCAATCCGTCATTGTTGACATCTGCCATATCTGCGCCCATGGAGGAGTGGCTGAGGTGCCTCACCCGCTTGGTCAACTCCTCATTGAACTTGCCATTGCCCTGGTTGATATACAAATAGTCGCGTTCAAAAAAATCATTGCTTACGTAGATATCTGGCAGCAAGTCCTCGTTGACATCCCCAACCGTCACACCCAAACCAAAACCTATCAAACTGCCGTAAATACCGGCTTCTTCACTCACATCAGTAAAAATCCCCCCATCATTGCGCATGAGCTTATCGCCACCGCCTTTGAGCTCTTCTGCCACATTCCAGTCTTTGGCGCGCAATTCCCGCTTGTTGGAATAATTGAGTGTATTGACGGGGATAAAACTGTTGTTGAGGATATAGCAGTCAAGATCTCCATCCATATCATAATCAAAGAAAGCGGCATGCGTGGTGAAACCGGAATCATTTAAACCATACTTTGCAGCCTGATCGGTGAAATGCATTTGGCCGTCATTGATCCACAATTCATTCTCTGTATTCACGCCAGGCTGATATCCAGCGTTGCATACATAAATGTCAAGGTAGCCATCCTGATTGATATCCACCAGTGCTACACCGGTACTCCACTTTTGCTTGTTGCGGAATCCCGCAGCTTCAGATACATCTTCGAATTGCCAATTCCCTTTATTCAGGTACAGTTTGTTGGCTCCCATGTTGGCGGTAAAGAAAACATCCGACAGACCGTCATTATTAAGATCACCTATCGCCACCCCGCCACCATTATAGAAATTGCGGTAACTGAAAATATTGAACTCACTGGTATTGACTGTCTTGTTTTGAAAATCAATTCCTGTGTTGTCCATCTCCTGCAGCAAAACAGGCTTGTCGGTTTCACAAGCTTCAATGATGCAAAGCAATAGGAAAGCTGCTGTATAATTTAACAGTTTGATCATGGCAAATATAATACACTTGAAGTATGGCTTGGGTTTCAATCCAGGCCAGATATTATGCAAAGATACTGAGAACAGGAAGGAGTTACCTGCCCTCATAAAATGACGAAAGGCCGTTTTGCAACGGCCTTTCTTAATGTCAGTATGAGCGTTTATCAATAACCAGGATTTTGTGTCAGGTTTGGATTAACAGCCAACTGCTCGCTTGGGATAGCGAAGAGCAGGCGCTCATCACCTGAAGCAGACTTTTCAGTCCAAGCACCCAAGAACTTACCGAAACGGATCAGATCATTCCTTCTCCATCCTTCCCAGTACAACTCACGGCTTCTCTCGTCAAGCAAGTTGTCGAGTGTCAATGAAGCGAATGGAGTGGCCCCACGGATAGTGCGGATTTGATTGACGATGGTCAAGCCTTCAGCAGCCTTACCAGTCCTGAGGAGTGCTTCAGCTTTCATCAAAAGCACGTCAGCCAAACGGAAGATAACATACTCGTTCTCTGCAGGGAATTCCTTAGCATAGTCAGGAGCATATTTCACCACACGAATACCGGTAATTTCCAAATCGTTGCCAGTCTCTTTCAACTTTACTGCTTTGGTGTAAGCAAGGTTGTTGTTCTTCCTGTCTTTCAGAGCGGCGCCAGTTTGGTCAAATTGCTGACCAGCGAGGAAACCCACTTTCAAACCTGAAACGTCAGTCACACCAGGATAATCAGCAGACCTCCGCTTGTCACCTGCCTCGAAGCGATCGTATGTTTCAGCTACAGTAGTAAAACCATTCCAACCGCTAGGACGCTGGTTGTAGTG
>JACCDV010657688.1_pt1 | contig 12777 bp, 3 predicted proteins | sample 7446131 | NCBI WGS metagenome assembly JACCDV01 (sample SAMN15323448, study PRJNA562643) | freshwater metagenome | isolation source: river surface water | place: USA:Blue River Watershed | collected 2017-08-17 | reverse complement strand
GTTTATCCTTGGGAGTTAGCTATTTACAAGGGGCACCTTGGAGCTGCGAGACTTTTAGAGGAGGATGAGGATGAGCTTGAATTCAATGAGGATCCATTATATTTTACCCTCACTGCCATTCGAGGAACCAAATAATATCTCTAATGTGTAAAATATATTACAAACAAAATGATGAAAGATATCTACTTTGAGTAAAAGAGCAGTGGTAATGGATATCTCCACATAATCTGTCAAATAAGCTAGTAAGAATATATAAAGATACGAAAATAATAAACCAACCTGAATACATAATAAATAAAAGAATAGTTTCATTGGATCCAAGAAGAACTCATTACCTATTTCGTGGATAAAGGCCTAGATGGATATAAATAAAACTACAATGGAGAAACTCCTCTCAAACTATGCATAGAAAATAATAACTTGATTGGAATACAGAAACTATTAACCGGAAAGATTAGCTTTTAGCTTGAACCTTCAAGTGGGAATAGTATTCTTCACTGCTTGAGCAAACTTGCTTGCAAAGGTTTAGAGGAAATTAAGTTTGTTGAGAAAAAACTAAGGTAATGCAATATTAACTAACTGAAGTCAAACTTGAAAAAAATTGATCATAATGGGTTCGATTTCTTATTGTATATCGTTAAATGCTTCACAGAAAATGCTCTACTGACATTCAAGAAGATCGCAAAGAAGTCAGCAGGGCTATAACAGAAAAAATCATAAAAGAAGTCATTAGACTAATTTATCAAATACTAAGACAAATTTATTAATCTCATTGAATTCCTCATTGATCTGGGATGTGATGTTAATGCCCAAGTAGCGGACAGAAAGAATGAGGTGAGTGATCAATACAGAAAGTGGGGTTTACAGCATTTCCTCATGAAATTTCCTTCCTTAAAATTAGTTAAATTTTTCAAGAGCAAAGTAAGAGACTTCAACTATCCAAACCATCAGCAAATGACACCACTACATCTATTTTGTAAAAATATTAAAAAAGGAAATCTTCTTTAAGTCAATTTTGCCATTTCTTAGGATTACCAGTGCGAAAAAATATTGTAGTATTTACTTTCGATTGGGCTCAACCCTAATTGCTATGATTCAACAAAAGCATTACCTATCCTTTATGCAGCTTTGAACAGTCAATATTAGTTTATTCTTATCCTGAAAAAATATAAATGTTAATTGAACTTTTGCTCGACAAAAAATGAAATACCATTTGTTTAAATCATAAAGAGAAGCCAGAACTTTACACTTGATCAAATTCAACACCTTTTAGAACTCGGCTTTGACCCTAATTTTATTGATATGGATAAAAGAAATTCCTTACATCACTTGGCATTTCACTCGACTAATATGGACTCGAATCCTGAAGTTTGCAGACTTCTTATTTAGTATGGGACAAAGATAAATGCATTAGACAAGTATTAAAGGTCACCAATTTTCTACTGTTTCTGTGATATGTAAGGAGTTATTCCTACAAGTTAACCTTTATAAAAAGTTGAGATTTTACAAGTACTAATCAACCATAAGGACATCAATCTCAATCTAGTGGATGCTTTCAAGCGAACTTTGCTCCACTATGCTTGTGAAAAGAATCATTTCTTTTCTATACTATACTTATTGGATAAGAACATAAACATCTAAGCAAAAGATTATCAAGAAAACACGCCCTTAGCAGTGAGCTTAAAGACGAGAAATCTTGATCAAGCTGCCCTCATTATATCAAAAGGAGTCAAGTTTGGATACGTCTAATAGTAAGGCTAGAAATACACGTATTTTTCATATGCGTTCAAAAAATTATCAGCAGGTATTTGCTTTTTGTTACTGGATAATGGATATCCTATTCAAAAAGCCTTAGAGTAAATCCCTAACTCTTGCTTCAAGTAATCATTAATACAAAAGTATATTAGAAAATGATCTTAGAATTTATTCATTAAAGAACTGTCTTATTAATTATTGACAAGCTTTATTTGATAGTAATTTTTTAGCGCATGATAATAATAAGTAAATGAAATGATGATACATATGCAAAGCTATTTAAATGATTTAGCGAGATAAGTAGTAAAAATAATCAGTTCACTCGCGTTTTATCTTTTTGCTGGGTCGAATCAGATGTTGGTTTAGTAAGTCATTCATGCTTATTTGTTTGAAAATCTATGATTTCAGGCATTCCTCAGCTGATTTGGTTTACAGCTCATTCTCGAAAACACCAACCTTCATTAGGAAAAGGGTAATTGTGCATTTTTAGACAAGTATTTAGAATTAGCTTTCAACTTTTTTTTCGCAATTAGCCTTGAACAATTTCTTTAAACACTTTTCCTGAAGGAACTGTTTAGCTAATTTAGTGCTCCTGGACTTCAACTCCAACGACAGATTCTTTCTCTTGAAGTGTTGAATAATCTGGTTGCATTAGGAAAATATGTTAGCGATGAGATAAAGAACTTAAAACTGAAGCTCAAAGGGGCAGATATTCATAATCTCGTGAATGGCGTGGATTTAGTCTGCGTTTTCTTTGCACTTCTAAAATATTGATAGGTCTGAGGTAAGCTCATTCTTATGCTCCCTAATGATGCGTTAAATTTATTGTGATTTTTCAAGGATTTCAAGCTATGTTGGAGACTCATGGAGTTTTTAAAGCTTGAGATCTTTAGCCTGATACTTTTGAATGATTTCATGTTAAATTTTTGAAAAATATTCCTTAATACTTTGAACTAAAACATTTCTATGGTTTTCCATGAGAATTTCCTCAAAGCTAGTGCATCTCTTGAGTGTAAAATTAACCATATCCTAACTTGACTTTCTCTTATTGGAGAGTTAATCAATTTTGATCTATTCAAAGCTTGCGAAACCAAACATGTTATTTTCATCTATGTTCATAAACTTCATAGAGAGTTCGTTCCTAATGGAAAGGTCATCCATGATGAGGGAGCTTGAGAATATTGATGGAAACTAGCTAAGGCTTGATTGATTGTCTCTTCTTGACATTTGTAAATAGCTTATGGAAGTTCTATTATTATATTTAAACGACTAAATTTCTTTGTTTATAAAATCACGAGAAATAATTAATTCGAAGCCCTCTCATTTTCCACAAAAAATATTCAGAAGGATATTAATTTTGAGTCCTTCATTGCGTATTTAAGAGGATTAAAAACACTGCACACTGTATTCATTAGCTTATAAAACTTCTCAAATTCCGATAGTTTATAATAAGAATATATTCTTTAAGCTAACAAAACGTTTCATAGCTAAGTTTGCTTAAATCTAGCTTGAAGAAAGGAAGAAACTTTCTTCTATAAAATGGATTAACATATTATTTACGTATTTGAATCGATAACTGGTTGTCAACAATTTCAATATATTCTTTTGGTTCATTTTCTCAAAAAACAGTTCAACAATAAATAAGAAAAGAAGCTAAAGATTAAACTCGAAATAATATGATAATTGTCAAGCCAAACAAAAGAATATGAAAAAAAGATTGAAAATTGTCATTAGTACCATTTGGGAAGAAGCCTTTCTCGGAGATGAGCGTATCCATATAACTCCTTCTAACTGAAATCAAAGAAATCTTTGAGGTGATATTGACATTTAATGTGCTGATAAGTAAACTTATCTCGGATCTAGTCGAAGTATTGATGAGCTAACACTTCGACAGCCCTCGCTCGCTTCGAAGGATTGTAAACCATAATGATTTCGATTAAATCGATTAATAGTTCATCCGTACCAGGAAATATCTGTATCAATAAATAAATACTGTGCGCCAATCTTTTTTCTTAATTATAGGAAATCGATAATCCTTGAGGGAATAGTGAGGGTTCATCTAAAGGACCTCCTCCTCAGTTGGCGTACCCATCACTTTGATAATTTCTAACAAATGATTAATACTTGTTTCTCCAATAAACAGAGGCTCTCCATTTAAGAGCTATAAAATTACACATCCTGCTGACCAAATATCTATTACAGTGGAGTAGCGAGTTGATCCAAAGATTAACTAGGGTGCTCGATAACATCGTGCACAGATGTAGGAAATGTTGGACTCGCTTGAGTTGAGGATTTTAGCTGAGCCGAAATCGCATATTACTGCTGCGCTTCCCCTCAGAAGAATATTTTCAGGTTTTATGTCTCGATGGCAAACATCCAAGGAATGCAGATAGCTCAACCCCTTAAATATCTGATAAAGTATAATCTTTGTATCCAAATTATTGATGCGAGTTTGTTTGTAGAAGCTGATTCTTTTATATAGATTTTCTTAGTAGTATTTCATGGTAATATTGAGATACTAAAGCCCGGCCTAGTGGGTTATGTAGCTTCCTAGCATTTAAACTATGAAATCGTTCTTCAATATTTTTATTATCTATACCTATCTATTTTTATAGCGTGAGTCCTGTACTACTCGCTTTATTGCGATTATTTCATTCGTTTTACGTAGTCTTCCTCGAAATACTTTCCCAAATGTTCCCTCTCCTACCAAATCTATCAACTAAATCTCTTAGTTCACGAGGCAGGATGGCGTGGTCTAAAGGCTAAATTAGGTATTGTATTTCTGTAGTTTTATCTTTGATTTTTTGCTACTGTAGCACTATCGACTTCGTTAATAGCTATTCTTGCTTTTGCGATCAGGCTTGTCGATAAAAAGTGATTATATATGTTTGATTTTGGAAGAGGATTTTTGAAAATGATGATCAAGCTTACATTTTTATTTTTTCAGAGGCTTTTTTTCCTTCTTTGATATTTTTATTATTGACTAGTATTAGGTTATTTCTTTCTTATTAATGTTTCTATTATTAAGAGGAGAGCTCATATTGATTTTTTCGCTTTTCTTTATTTGCAAAGTTGAATTATTTTTGATTATTTGCTGATTCTTCATTTTCTTATCTTACTTTTTTACCCTTGGTTGGTTCTTGAATAACTGGTTATACTTTGCTGATTATTATTTGCTATTTACTCTCTCGTAAATCTATGTTGGGAATCGACTTGATCCATTTTTCTTTTGATTTTTATGTATCTTTGAGGAGTCATTTTTGCTATTCTTCTTCTCCGCACTGCTCTACTTCGGTTGACTATATAAAATCTATAACGATTTGTAATGTCTTAGCTTTTATTTGGGCTTGGAGTTCGACATCGATAAATTTTGAAAAATGAATATTATTGAGCGACAAAATTTAATTAATATTTGAAGCAATTCTCGCTGATATATAGTTAGTGAAATCATAAACAAATCCTTTGAGGATTTTTTCGTATCTATATCCATTTTCAACTTCATTGTTTATTCTTCACGATATTTACCTTATCATAGTACTTGTCTAAAAAAATATTGATCTTTTTGCTATCTTTTCTTTGCTATTTCCTGTATTTATTCTTCAGCTCTTTCTTATTTCTTTGTCCGTGGAATATCTGATGCGCCTCCATCCCAGTAAAGTCAGGTCCGATAACAGATAGTAATTAATAAAATTGTTAAGTTTCGCCTCTTCCCCATTTTTTGCAATGGTATTTGGTCTTTATTTTTTCTAGGTTACTTATCTTATTGGCTACGACTTATTCATGTATCTGATCCATGATGTCATTGATCGTTTTGATTTCTTGATGGCTGAGGGCAAAATATTTATTAGGTGTTTATTGTTCATTCGAGAATAGTTAAGTTTAAAACTCCTATTTGTTGGGTAAAGAATCCATGGCTAATCGAAGCTGATTTTTATTAATTTTATTAAAAAAGAACAAAAGAATAATTAGCTTGGTATTAAAAGAAAACAAGAATTGTAAACGAAGCATAATTCTAATAATTAACTCTTATTTTTGATTGATAAATTATTAAAAATATAGTTTTGGGCGTTTAGGTAATTATTTGGTGAGAGTTGGAGAATTATAAATAGGGAAAAAAGAATAATCTTATTCTTTTGAGTTCCAGAATAATAGGATTACCATAACCCAATATTAGACTTATTATTGCTATAATTAGAGAAAATGTTTGAGATTTGATACAAGGCAAAGCCCGAAAATCGTCGTTTTGTAAAACTCACTGGAACTTTTAAAAAGAATTTTAAGAAAAGATAACAAGATATAATTAGAAGGCAAATTGGTTCGAAATCGATGAAAGGAGATTAATAGAAGACAGTGATTTACGAAAAGAATCATAATTCTTTAAATCATTTCATTTTTCTCATATTTTTTATTGATTTGCTGTGTATAATTATATTAATGAGTTTTTCTAACTACGGTCATTTATTCTTTCCGGGCCCGTACTACTTCCAAATGCCATTCTTTCAATATCCCCCTCCAGAGCATAGCTGGACCAGTACATAACCAGGGATAAAATTGCCATAATCATCCTCAATCGCTCAAGAATCTAATCCATAACATACTTCTAAAGATTTAGATTATAAAATTCTTGAGTAAAACTTGTAAAAATTGCACTCCGAAAGCTAGAACCATAGAAAATGTCATTGGACAGCTTTATAAGACAAGTTGTTAGAAAAGCTTGTTTAAGTTTAAAAATTAGAATGGAAAGAAATACCCAAACACTTCTAAAACAGAACTCAAAATATGTGTTATAGTAGATATCGACGAATTTCAATGTGCATCAAAGACCGTCTATGGCAAAAGGACTAGGAGGAGCTTGTCCAAGCTTTAGTCTAAAAATTTGGATAAAAATGGAAGTTGATTAGCTAAAAAATGCCAAGTAACTCATTTATAATTTAGAGTTTACCCCCAAACAGATCAGAGAGAGATACTTAAACTATTTAAGGCCAACCATTAGCAAATAAGATTTTAGTTTGGACGAAGATATCAAAATTTGTAAATACGTTTTAGAGTAAGGAAAACACTGGAGAAAGATGGAGTAAATTCTACCTGGAAGGTCTGAGGGTTCAATTAAAGGGAGGTACTATGGAAAACTGCAAAAAGTCATCGAAGAATCAATGAAAAGTAGTGTTAATTGATATATTATTATTCATTTAGTTTTCTAATCATTCATTAGACAAATATTAAAGCACGATCGATAAGATAAAGAAATTAATCAGATGACTAAATAAAATAGTACTTTTTGATTAATATTTAGGCTTTTCCTAATATTGAAATCACTGTTTCCGGAAGAACTGATTAATTAAACCATAATTCATGATCAATTATATATTCAAAACAGATAAAGACACAGGTCAGGTAAGGTAAGGTTTACTAAATCTAAACGTTTATCTAAATAGACTAAAGAATAATCTTCCAACCTTCATCAATCAAATAACTCTCCATTCTATCTTGATATAATTGATTTATTAAGGATAGATTAAGATTTACATCCTTAAGGTTTATTTCACTTTTAAAATTATCAAAAACAACAGTTTCTTTATTTACACTATTAAATAAACGCAAGTCCTTAAAACCTTTAATTATCTTCCATACAAACAGAAATCCAGCAAACACATTTAGATAGGAGTGACCATACGTCTAAAATTAAAGCCTTTTAAAGCTATTGGATTGAGTGGAGTGTTAAATTTTCCTTGCGGTTCTATTGATATTAAAAGCACGCTCGGATTATGAATGAATTATAAAAGAAGAATAAGGGAACTAGATATTTTTCTAGCTTATCCTTAAGAACTAAAACTTTTGTTCTTCTCCTCATTGCAAAACTTAATGAGAACAACCTTAGCTACAATATATATAGATTGACCGCATTATAACCAAATTAATACTAAAAGATGTATTTTAAAAAATTACTAGCTTTGATATCATTCATATGCTAAGAGAATTTTCTTTGAAAAGAAGAGTTATTTAAGGAATTTTCATAGTTGTTTATTTATCAATACGCTCAAAAGGATTATTTTTGGGCTAGTTATTCAATGAATAGTAAAATTAAAATATATACATAACTCAGTTTCCCATGATGGTCCTGAGGATTTTTCTCCTCTTCTTGAGATGCTCTTCTTTGGAGACAACTGATATTCTCTTGGAGGTTAGGATAGCATTGATACTGATCTCTTTGAGAAAATACTTAGCACATCTTCGAAAGATCTAGCAGAGCTACTCAACATTCAAATAGTCTAGCTGATCAATTTTATCCTTCATTTCACTCAGATACTCCTCGAACTCTTCGGGAGTAAAAAACTTGAGAAACATCGACACGTTTACATACTTTCTTCCCCTCTTGGCGTTTATGAATCGGATAGTCATGTAAAATATTGATAGTATTTTCTCAACTTCCTAGGCAGATTTTCCCATCAGAAGAGCACATCTTTCCACAACCTTTTCTGATTTTTCCCTACTGCTGAAAAAGGAGTAGAACTGGTTGATAATATTTGACTAACTGTTTTTCTTGGCGCTCAAAATTTCCTTCTCAATTGTTTTTTCTATTCTCTTTTTTGACTTTTGTCCTGATGAAGGGGCCTTGATAGAAGGAATTTGAATATCTTCCTTGGGGACTTGGGTGACAGGGACAGGAATGGAATCACATTGAGCGTATACTTCACTTTGAGTCCAAGTTTGAGGGTAATTAGAAGAAATATATAATTAGTCGCTATTGGAGTAGTAACTGCCCAGATTCTGGTAATATCCTTGGAATTGCTAGACTGTAGCAAGGGTGGCAAAGCCATTATTAATGAAGTAGAGGAATGACATTAAAATTTAGAACTTCTTTTTAAAAATAATTATATAATCCAACAGAAAACCTTCTATTAATAGGACGTGTATTATTCTCAAAGTAACAAAACTTGATATATCGATAGAAACTGTTATTTATGCCATATATATGCCACTTTTAATTCTTAACCCATTGTTCTAAGTGAATTGCGGTTAGAAAATAAACATAGAATCTAGCGTTACAAATGCCCAGGCATTATAGAGATATTATGTGCTTTTTTTGAATCCAGAAATAAAAAGTTATGGGCAATAACATCATGAATGCATGCCTATGCATATTAAATTTTTTAATAAGCTCTCTATTTATAATAATCTCACTTTATAGCATCATCTGGATTTCGTTATAAATGCTATATTCTTTTTAATTTTTTTGGGAAAAGCTAATTTAGAGCCCCATCATCACCCTCATTCTTGAATTAGAAGGTAGAACTCGCAATTATCGTGCTTATAAACTTATTGCCATTTTTAATATAGATTTTTGAAGGTTTACCAGAAGAATATGTTGGAAGCTATTCCCTTTGGCAGATAGCACTGAGAATAGTTACAGGGTTATCTCTCTAATGTAGCGGTATGATAATAGTTTCCTCTAAGTTCAAGGACATATTTCCCATGCATATTCTATTTCGAGAAAGATAGATTTTATCTAAAAAAGTCAAAGATAGTTGTAAAAAATCACAGAGTTATTGGAATATTAGGCTTCAATACCAAGAAATATATTTTGAGAAAATAATATTGCTAATTTAATAAGCGATGTTCTATTAATTTTCACTGTTAGTACGATTTGAATTGGAAAATAATCCATTTAATTATTAATAGTAAATACAATAAAAATTAAGCAAGTTAGAAAGAATTCATCTCCTTAAAGCTTACTCTGCACTCTCAATTGTTTATTAATGCATCTGCTTTTGAATAATGAGTTCGGCATTGACATCATTTTTATCAATGATGTACTATTTTTCTCATCTACATTACTCATCTTATTCTTATATTAAAACTGATGTTTTCCCTATTATTGTTCTTAATATAAATATTGAACACCTTTTATTCCACAATGAGGTTGGACGCTATCATAGACTTTAGTAAAATTGCCAGAATAAAGACGAAAAAGTATCAGTTAGCTTCATTCCGATGTTAACAGTAGTCAAGTGTAAACAAACTGTTGATATCTATTATTTTTATTGAGAGGATGAAGAACATACAGATAAAATAATCATCGATTAATAAAAATAAAGCGTTCTAGGAAAATGTTTAGAGATGCAAATATGAATGAACTCTTTGCACTCTGTGATTTTAGAATTTCCTGAACATAATACAATAAAAGCATTTTGGTCAGTTTGGGTATTGATAGCTAATTCTAAATATATTTGTTTAGATTAGCAATTAAACTAATAAGAACATTATGAGCTTTAATGATAATCTAAGCATTGGTTAATATCGCCATTTGATACTCCCATAAAATCCATATAAGCCTCAATTTGTCCTTACTCTCAAGCTACTGGCAATAAACTAATATTATGATGTCTTTGGCATACGAAGATTGATATATTTTATGTGATAAGAGTATTGTGTTTATCAAATCTTTAATAATCAACAATATGGAACAATAGAGTAGAGCCCTTGTTAAAATACCAAATCATTCAATTGACAACCTCTCCCCTGATGCAAAAAAGTTCTACCAATTTCATGGAGTGCAAATGCTGGGTTCCGAGTTCCCCACTCACCTCATTGAAACACTCTATCTTAAACTCATCGATAAGTCATATGATGGAGGAGGTTTCTTATAAGTTTTAGATAACGAATAGGCTGAAAAGTACGAGGTGAGAGCAACCCAACACCTCTAAGCTTTCGGTAATGTCTTTATAGTTGACCACGCATTGACTTTCCGATATCCCGAGTTGAGAAAAATCTTAAAGGAGAACCCTCAAGTGATAAACAGACTGTAAATAATGCTTAAGTACTATCAGTAGGAAAAGAAACTCTAAAACCCAGTCGGAGTAGTTGTAGACAATAGTGAGCAAGAACTATAACTTTAGAATATGAATCTACTTTAAGTAAATAACTTGGAACTTCCGAATACACTCATTACGTTGTCTCTTATCAACAATCGCCTGGAAAATGCTCAGTAGCTCATCAACAAAATCAAAGGCTTAAGCCTTAAAGGATTTTGGGTTACTGACAACCCAGTTGCTTCGGACTAATAGCTCAGAAAGTTTGTTTTGTAAGAAACTAAGATTGAGATATTCAACGGAAAGCTTACAAAGAACTGTACAGACTGGGGAGTCAAGTATACTCAAAGCAAAAATATCAACACTGTCACAAATACGAAAAATAGCTAGGTTTATCGTATAAACTTAGACGGAAGAAACGTATTCAATATTGACTTCTCCATCTTAGAATCTTTCAGCAACTTGAGATCTTTGTCAATAAAAGACCAGAAATTTGACACTAAATAAAAAGAAGAATTTTTATTGAAGATTGTCCATATTCCTACATTATTAGACTTATTTACTGATTAATAGGTCTAAATACAAATCAGATAAGCATTTAAAAACGGCAATATCTCTTCAGGAGTAGCATAACGAATCCTTGTAAATAAGCACAGTCTAAAGCAACAGTTGAGCTAAGGCGATAGTAAGATCGATGCTATTTGCAACTCCATCTTCCGTCTTGCTGGATGCTACCGACTTGCTAGCTCCTAACAGCTGGACTAGTCATCCTGCTGGTACATAAACGACGAATTGGGATCATTCATCAGCCATAGCGATCATCCTAACGTCAAAGTGATTCCTTTTTTATTTGCACCCAATAACAAACTCGACGAGCATGTTGTCTCTTTCTCGTTGATCTGGCCTCTAGTTGATATCAAGATGGGAGATGAACTTACTCGTGATTTCTTGAATGGATATAATGAGAATAAGCAGAGGTCATCAAGATTGGCTGCTTGGTATACACTTCCTCTCTCCTACTACTAACTTAAAATTTCACAGTTTAACGAAGAAATGTCTAATAAAACCAATAACACTAAGAATCTGATATAAAAATTTTTTAGTAATGTCCAGTAAAACACCAAAAAGTAATAATAAAAAGAGAAGTACCATGTGATTAGTGATTACGAATACATAAACAAATTCTTAAAGCATGAAAGATTCGAGATTGTCAATGATCTCTCAAAAGCAGATATTGTATGGCTTGTTGCGGCAGCTGAAGAAGAAGAGTGGAAAAAATACAAAGGAAAGTACTACCTAAATCAATTCCCTTTTGAATCATGCGTTGTCCTGAAGAATAATTTGGCAAATACAGTTCAAACAGTTTTAGGAAACACTAGATTCCTTCAGCGAACATACGATCTCGAGAAGGAGCTTACATAATTCGTTGGAGATTATTACAGCAGATAGAAGTAAGGGCTTGATAATTTATGGATATTGAAGCCTCCCAACATGGCGAGGTCAATGGACATGATTATTACTGATAACTTGCCCCTCATTATCAGAAATATGGAGACTGGTCCTAAAATTGCTCAGAAATATATCTCTAAGCCTGTCCTTAGGAGAGGAAGAAAGGTTGACTTGAGATATATTCTCCTTGTCAAGTCTATTTCACCACTTTCTCTGTTTTTGTATAAAAATTTCTGGATTAGAAGTGCAAATAACGATTATACAGTTGATCGAAGGCATCTCTCGACTTACGAGACCCAATTTACTGTCATGAACTATGGAAAAGTGTCGAATTTCCAGCAGATAAAATACAAAGATTTTATTTAATAATTCGAGAAAGACTATAAACAAAGTTGGTCTCTGATAAACGAGAGGATAAAAGAGATGTTAAAGAATGTATTTACAGCTGTGGCCATCAAATACCCATAAATGCATGACGACAAAAGCAGAGCTTATTATGGTATTGATATTATGGTGGATTCTGAAGATATGGAGCCAAAACTTTTGGAAATTACTTTTTCACCCGACTGCAAAAGAGCCTGTGAGTACTATCCCACATTCTACGACGAAATATTCCAAACTCTATTCCTGGAGACTCCCTCAGAAAACATGTAAAAGATCTGATGATTTATTCCCAAGATGATAATTATTAAAGGAATTAATGAATAGATAAATATTGTTGGTTGCAAATAAATTTTATAATTTGATTTGATATTATCGAAAT
>JACCDV010396341.1_pt1 | contig 12778 bp, 16 predicted proteins | sample 7446131 | NCBI WGS metagenome assembly JACCDV01 (sample SAMN15323448, study PRJNA562643) | freshwater metagenome | isolation source: river surface water | place: USA:Blue River Watershed | collected 2017-08-17 | reverse complement strand
TTTATTATATTGATCATTTAATCTATTCATAAATTTTCCTTATATTACTTCTGGAGCTAACGAAACAATTTTCACGAATTGTTTTGCACGCAACTCTCTAGCGACTGGTCCAAATATACGTGTTCCAATTGGTTCTTTTGATGCATTAATCAAAACAGCTGAGTTATCATCAAATCGGATATAACTCCCGTCAGGTCTTCTTAATTTTTGAACAGTTCTAACGATAACCGCTTTAGCAACATCGCCTTTTTTCACTTTAGCTGTTGGAATCGCCTCACGAATAGATACGACTATGATATCGCCAATTGAAGCAAATCTTCTTTTTGATCCACCCAAAACTTTGATACACATTACTTCTTTAGCACCAGAGTTATCAGCCACATTGAGTTTGGATTGCATTTGTATCATAAATTCACCCTTATTTAGAAGTATTTAAAACTTCTGAAAGCGCCCATTTTTTAGTTTTACTTATAGGACGAGTTTCATAAATATTTACAGTATCTCCAACATTAGCAACTTGTTTTTCATCGTGTGCTTTAATTACTGAAGACTTTCTTACATACTTACCATATTTATTATGCTTAACCATTCTATAAACTAATACTGAAATAGTTTTTTCCATTTTATTTGCAACAACTTCGCCTTGCAGCTCTACTCTTCTGCCTCTGCTAGAAATGACTTTATTGTTTTCCTTAGATATTTTACTCACAACTACCTCACACTTAATTTAACAATTGCAGTGTTAATTCTCGCAATATCTTTTCTAACTACTTTGATCTCAATAGGATTTGCAAGCTGACCAAGATTATGCTTCATTTTAATTTCAAACAAAACACTAGTTAAATCTTTTTTTTGTTTGATCAATTCATTTAATGATTTATTTTCAATATCAGAATATTTCATATTTAATTTCTTTCTAAAAACTTAGTCTTAAACGGTAGTTTATGAGCAGCTCTTAAAAAAGCCTCTTGAGCTTGCTCTTTAGATACACCATTCATTTCAAATAAAACTTTACCTGGCAGTATCCTAGCTACCCAAAATTCTGGATTACCTTTACCACTCCCCATACGAGTTTCTGCTGGTTTTTTAGTAACTGGCAAATCTGGAAATACTCTACACCAAATTTTACCACCACGCTTTACTGTTCTTGCTATTGCAATTCTAGATGCTTCTAATTGTCTTGCTGTTAATTTACCTTCTTCAGAAGCTTGTAAACCAAAATCACCAAAATCTAAATTAGAACCTCTGTAAGCCAGTCCTCTAGATCTACCGATAAATTGTTTTCGCCACTTAACTCTCTTAGGACTTAACACGATTTACCTCCTGAACCTCTCTAGCAGATAGAATATCACCTTTATAAATCCAAACTTTCATACCAATTATTCCATAAGCAGTCAAAGCTTCTGCTGTACCATAATCAATATCAGCTCTTAATGTATGTAAGGGTACTGATTTTTCATTATACCATTCAGATCTAGCGATTTCAGCTCCATCTAATCTTCCTGATACTCTAATTTTTATTCCTCGAACGCCACCTTTGATAGCCGCTGCAATGGATTTCTTAAGAGCTCTTCTCCAAGAAATACGTTTTTCCAACTGCATTGCAATACTTTCGGCTACTAACTGAGCTTCTGTATCTGGTTTTCTAACTTCTTGAATACTTAAAAACACTTCGTTTTTAGTTAATTTCTGTACGTCTGATTTTAAAGTATCAATACCAGTACCTTTTTTACCAATTACAACACCAGGTCTTGCTGTATGAATTATTAATTTAACTTTATTTGCAGCACGCTCTATTTCAATTTTAGCAATACCAGCATGTTTTAATTTAGATTTTAAATATTTTCTTAACTTAATATCTTCATGGATATTTTCATAATATACATTGCCTTTTGCATACCATCGAGAATCCCATGTTCTAATTACGCCAACTCTTAAACCTATTGGATGAACCTTTTGTCCCATTATTTCTCTCCCAAAACAACATTAATGTGACTTAGTTTTTTTCGAACACCAAATGCTCTTCCTTGTGCTCGAGGTCTAAATCGTTTCAAAACCGGTCCTTGATCTACAGTAATAGATTTTACAAACAGACCATCTGTAGCCATAGATTTTTTATTTTCAGCGTTAGCAACAGCTGATTCAATTAATTTTTTTACAAGTTCAGCAGTTTTTTTATTCATAAATGTTAAAATTTTAAGAGCTTCATCAACACTCTTACCTCTAACAACATCAACAACTAATCTTGCTTTTTGCGAACCTACGCGTGCATATTTCAATGATGCTTTTGATTCCATTATTTATTCCTTACTTCTTAGCAGCTGGCGCTGCTGGAGCCGCTTTTTTCTCAGCGTGACCCTGAAAAGTTCTTGTTGGGGCAAACTCACCTAATTTATGTCCAATCATATTTTCTGAAACATAAACTGGAACAAACTTTCTTCCATTATGAACAGCAAAAGTTAAACCAACACACTCAGGAAATATGGTTGACCTTCTCGACCAAGTTTTAATAACTTTTTTGTCGTTTTTTTGAATCGCTGTCTCAATCTTTTTAGAAAGATGTAAATCTATAAATGGACCTTTTTTAATTGAACGTGCCACTGTTACTCCTACTTACGTCTCTTAATAATTGACGAATCAGTTCTTTTATTATGTCTTGTTTTATAACCCTTACACGGAACACCCCATGGCGTTACTGGATGATGACCTTTACCAACACCCTCACCACCACCCAATGGATGATCTACTGGATTCATAGCCATACCTCTAACGGAAGGTCTAACACCTCTCCATCTCGATCTTCCAGCTTTCCCCAGTTTAATATTCTCATTATCCGTATTTCCTACTTGACCAACTGACGCTTTGCAAGAAGATAATACTTGCTTAAGTTCACCGGATGGCATTCTGATCTGACAATATTTTTCACTCTTACCGGCCAAAGTAGCTGAAGCACCAGCTCCACGACACACTTGACCACCCTTACCAGGTCTTAATTCAATATTATGAATAATCGTACCTACTGGGATACTCGACAAAGGTAAACAGTTTCCAGGCTTAATATCAGCTTTGGCACTAGACTGAACCATATCACCAACATTTAAGCCAATTGGTGCGATTATATAAGCTTTTTCGCCATCTGTATAATTTATTAATGCTATTCTAGATGTTCTATTTGGGTCGTACTCAACAGAGGCAACCTTTGCAAAAACTTCTAATTTATTTCTTTTAAAATCTACCAAACGGTATTTTCTCTTATGAGCGCCACCAATATGACGCACAGTAATCATACCCGTATTATTGCGTGCAGATTTTTTCTTAAGAGCGACTGTTAAAGATTTTTCAGGTTTAGATTTTGTAATTTCACTAAAATCAAAACCAACCATCCCTCTACTAGCATGCGATCTTGCACTAAATATTTTCAATCCCATACTAGGCCCCCTCGAATAAAGAAATTTTTTGTCCTTCTGCCAATTGAACGTATGCTTTTTTCCATTTTTTAGGTTTTGTTAACCCAAATTTTGAATATCTCATATCATCCCGACAAACAGAGGTTCTTACGCTTTGAACCTTAACTTTAAAGTAATTTTCAACTTCAGTTTTAATTAAACTCTTAGTAGAATCTAACGCCACTTTAAATACGTACGTATTACTTTCAGCCAATACCGTATTTTTTTCTGTAATTAATGGAGATTTTACATATTGCTTCATTTTTACTCCGCCGTGAATCTTTCAGTAATTTTAACTACTGACTCTTTAGTTAAAATTGCATGATCGTACTTAAGCAAATCAAAGACATTAAGTCCATTAACAGAAAAGTACTTGTAATTATTTAAATTTTTTGAAGCTCTCATAAATAAATCATTAGTGTCATGATCAACCAAAACAGCTTTTTTAACTCCGAATTTTTCTAATCGCTTAGACAACTCGGTTGTTTTTCCATCAGAAACCATCGAATCCACAACAGAAATTTTACCCTCTTTATGCAAATAAGAAAGAGCCATTTTTAACGCTAATTTTTTCATTTTTTTAGGCATGCGATAGCTATAATCTCTAGGAACCGGCCCAAACATAGTACCACCACCAGGCATCAAAGGAGATCGAGTAGATCCTTGACGCGCATTACCAGTACCTTTTTGCTTAAATGGCTTTTTACCACCACCACTGACTAAACCCTTAGTCTTAGTCATGTGCGTACCTTGCCTAACGGACGCTAACTGCCATCTAACTACAGAATGCAACAAATCATTTTTTACTTCAGCAGAAAATACATCCGCTTCTAAATTAACTTGCCCAACTTTTTCTTTTTTCCAATTTGTAACATCGATTGACAACATTTTTACTCCTTAACCAGCTTGACTAAAGCATTTTTACTTCCAGGCACTGGACCCTTAACAAGCAAAACACCATCAACCGAATTAACTTCAACAATTTCGACATTTCTCACAGTAACAGTCTCATCACCCAAGTGACCTGGAAATTTCTTACCTGGCATAACACGGCCAGGCCAAGTTCTATTACCACTAGAACCAGGTCTTCTATGAAATTTAGAACCATGGGTAGCTGGTCCACCGGCAAAATTCCATCTTCGAACAGAACCTTGAAAGCCCTTTCCTTTCGAACGTGAAGTAATTTTTACCAATTCGCCCTTTGCCAAACTATCGATTGAAATTAAATCGCCTAATTTGATATTTTCCGGAAGTGGCTGTCTAATTTCTTTGACATATCTAGCTGCGGTTTCAAATCCAGCTTTCTTAAGGTGACCTATTTCAGATTTAACAGAATTTTTTAATTTTTTAGGCGTTGATGCAATTTGCACGGCCGCGTAACCATCCGTCTCTTCAGTTTTAAGCTGAGAAACTCTCCAGCTCTCATACCTTAAAACAGTAACAGGTATAGCCTCACCTTTTTCAGAATAAACAGTCGCCATACCTTCTTTAAATGCATAAATTCCATTTAACTTAAGAGACGATGAATTATTTTTTATTGATTCTTGATTTTCACTCATTATACCCTCTCAAACTAGTCAGCAGATAACTTAATTTCAACATCAACACCAGCAGATAAATCAAGCTTCATAAGTTGATCTATTGTTTGCTGAGTTGGCTCTAAGATATCCAACATTCTTTTGTGAGTTCTTACTTCAAACTGCTCTCTCGATTTTTTATCAACATGCGGCGATCTCAAAACGGTGTAGCGATTTATTCTAGTTGGCAATGGAATTGGTCCAGCCACTTTCGCACCAGTTCGTCTTGCCGTGTCAACAATTTCTTTTGTCGATTGATCAAGAAGTTTATGATCAAAGGCTTTTAACCTTATACGTATTTTTTGACTTTGCATTTTATACCTCTTTTACCCGTCAAAACTATTATCCACTTGAGCCATGATGCCCGATTTTATTCGTGGTAGTTTCCGTAGTTAAAATTAACCAGAAGCGAAAATATCCGACAGAGTTTATATCATGTCAACTAAAAAAATATTTCTTTTTATTTATTTATCTACCTAATAACTTGAGAACTTCTAATCTCACCTTTGGAGGCACTGGTGAATAGTTAACAAATTCCATAGAGAAAAAAGCTCGACCTTGCGACAAACTACGAATATCCGTCGCATAACCAAAAAGCTGCGCAAGCGGCGCCTCTGCAGAAACAATTTGTACACCTTTTGCTTTTGACGTCATTGCATTGATTCTTCCACGTCTAGAGTTGATATCACCAACTATATTACCCACAAATTCGTCAGGACAAGTCACTTCAAGCTTAAAGATCGGCTCCAACAGAACCTGCTCCATAGATTTAATGACTTCTCGAAACGCCAATGAACTCGCCGCCTTACAAACGATATCATCTGTAGTTAGCGGATCACCAACTAATTTTTTCAATTTAATACTCAAACCTATCATTGGATAACTGCCTATTGGACCAATCTCTACAGATTCCCTAATCCCAACTTCATACGATTTAATCCAATTTACTGGCACCAATTTACTTGGGGAAATATTAGACTCAATTAAAATTCCAGAATCAACATCAGAAGATGTGACTTCAATTTCGATTTCAACTTTTTTATCTTCACCAACCAAACTTTTTTCAAATATATAATTTAAGCTACAGGCCCCATTAACAGTTTCTCTATATGCAACTTGTGGCTTACCCACATTCGCTTGAATTTTGTACTCTCTTAATAACCTATCAATCAAAATATCTAAATGTAACTCTCCCATACCTGATAACAGCATTTGCCCCGTCTCGGGATCTACCCTTAACCGACAAGAAGGATCTTCTCTTTCCAATCGCTTCAACCCATCTACCATCTTATCTTGATCTGAAGATGACTTAGCCTCTACAACAACCGATATAACCGGCTCTGGAAAAGTTATAGATTCAAAAACAACCTGCCTAGATGGATCACATAAGGTGTCTCCAGTTGTTGTGAACTTCAAGCCGATTATGGCGCCAATATCCCCAGCCTTTATAAACTCAACCTCTTCACGAGAATTTGCATGCATTTTTACAATTTTTTGGACTCGTTCTTTTTTTTCACTTCGAGGATTTAAGAGTTGATCACCAACTTTAATTTGACCAGAATAAACACGAACATAAGTCAACGACCCTGCAAACGCATCATTTGCAAGCTTAAATGCCAAGCCAGCCGCAGGTTCGTCAAATTTTAATTTACATTCAACTTCTAAGTCCTCTTTGGTAGGATTCATGCCGAACGTACTTGGAAAATCAATTGGGCTTGGCAAATAATCTACCACAGCATCTAGTAACTGCTGTATACCTTTATTTTTAAAGGCTGCCCCACACAAAACAGGAAAAGCTTTTAAGTCTAAAGTCGCTTTTCGTAATGCTGTTTTTAACTCTACTTCCGAAATTTCTTCACCATTTAAAAATTTATCAATTAATTGTTCGTCTAATTCACAAATTTTTTCCAACATCAATTCCCTCTCGCTTTGAAAACCAGCAAGCATATGTTCAGGAATTTCTGTCTCTAAAAAATCATGATTTGATTGACTTGACCAAACATAAGCCTTCTTGGTGATAAGATCACATACACCAACAAAAGACTCTTCAAAGCCTATGGGAATTTGTATTTTAATTGGATTGCATTCTAGTTTTTCTTTAATCGAAATCAGACAAGACTCAAAATCAGATCCTACTCGATCCATTTTATTTACAAAACAAATTCTAGGAACACTGTACTTATTTGCCTGTCTCCATACAGTCTCAGACTGAGGTTCTACACCACTTACTGCATCGTAGACAGCAATAGCACCGTCCAAAACGCGTAAAGATCTCTCAACCTCAATTGTGAAATCAACATGACCAGGAGTATCTATTATATTTATTCGATGATTTTTCCATTGAGCAGTTGTTGCCGCTGAAGTTATCGTAATACCGCGTTCTTGCTCTTGAGGCATCCAATCCATAGTAGCTGCACCGTCATGGACCTCACCAATTTTATGACTTTTTCCTGTATAGAATAAAATTCTCTCAGTTGTAGTTGTTTTACCGGCATCAATGTGAGCCATGATGCCGATATTACGGGTATATTTCAGATCAGCTTCTGTTTTGACTATATGAGCTGACATCTTTAATTATAATTACCAATTGTAATGAGCAAAAGCTTTGTTTGACTCTGCCATTTTATGAACATCTTCACGTTTTTTAATTGAATTCCCACGATTGTTGTATGCATCTAAAATTTCACCAGCTAAACGTTTAGAAAAATCTTTTTCACCACGAGCACGAGAATAATCAACCATCCATCTCATGGCCAAAGCCAATCTTCGAGTTGGTCTCACATCCACTGGAACTTGATAAGTAGCTCCACCAACACGTCGAGATCTAACCTCTATTGATGGCTTAACATTTTCAATAGCTTTTCTTAAAATGGCTAACGAATCCTCACCTTGCACTTTACCGTTAAGCTCCTCTAGAGCTCCGTAAAACAACTTTTGCGCAGTACTTTTTTGTCCGCGAACCATAATTTTGTTGATAAATTTTGCTATAACTAGATCTTTATGAACTGGATCTGGAATAATTTCTCTTTTAAAAGTACGACTTCTACGTGACATAACTTACCTCTGATTTATAATTTATTTTTTTGGTTTCTTAGCGCCGTATTTTGATCGACTTCTTAGACGACCATTCACACCTTGCAAATCAAGCGTTCCGCGGACAATGTGATATCTCACACCAGGCAAATCCTTAACACGACCACCACGAATCATAACAACACTATGCTCCTGAAGGTTATGACCAATACCTGGTATGTAAGAAATAACCTCGAACCCATTTGAAAGTCTAACTTTCGCCACTTTTCTAAGTGCAGAATTTGGTTTTTTAGGCGTAGTCGTATAAACACGAGTACACACACCACGACGCTGAGGACAACCAGCCAAAGCTGGTGATTTAGTTTGATTTTTTTGAACAGTACGCTCTTTTTTGATGAGCTGGTTAATTGTAGGCACTTTTATCTCCTGTTAACTTTCAAGTTTGTCAACTTAACGATAGTTTTATGCGTCGTCAAGTTGAGATTTATAATTTCTTTTAAATCGTTCGACTTAACCACCAAATGGTAAAGCCGCTGAATCCATATCATCATCCTCTGCAACAACAACTTTCCATTTTTTGTATGCAGTAAGCCCTGTTCCCGCTGGAATTAAGCGACCCATGATAATATTTTCTTTTAATCCTCGTAAATGATCAGTTTTAGAATTAATAGCAGCTTCAGTTAACACTTTTGTTGTCTCTTGGAAAGATGCCGCAGAAATCCAACTTTCAGTGCTTAATGAAACTTTAGTTATTCCCAATAAAAGCGGTTTAAAAGTCGCTGGCTGGCCGCCTTCTTTTAACACTCTTTGATTTTCATCAAAATGAGCAATTCTTTCTGTCTGCTCTCCTGATAAAAATCGAGTATCACCACCATCTGCGATTTCAACTTTACGTAACATCTGTCTTACGATCACTTCAATATGCTTATCATTAATTCCAACGCCTTGTAAGCGATACACTTCTTGAACTTCGTTAACTAGGTATGCAGATAAAGCTTTTGGTCCCAGAACAGCAAGCAAATCATGTGGATTTGTAGGCCCATCAACTAGCGCCTCACCAGCTCTTACAAACTCACCCTCACGAACTGCAACGTGTTTTCCTTTTGGAATTAAATACTCACGTTGTTCACCAATTTCAGGAGTCACAATAACTCTTTGTTTACCTTTAACGTCCTTACCAAAAGTCACATAACCATCAATTTCAGATATGATAGCCGCTTCTTTTGGTTTTCGGGCTTCAAACAACTCAGCAACTCGAGGAAGACCTCCAGTAATATCTTTAGTTTTTGATGTCTCCCTGTGTAACTTCGCAATAACATCACCGGCATGAACCTCTTGACCATCAACAATTAATAATTGAGCGCCAACCGGAATCATATAACGTGCATCGATATCTCGACCTGGAAGTTTCTTTGTAGTTCCATTAGCATCAAGCATATACACAGTTGGTTTAGTATCCGACGACTTCGACTCAGTAATTACTTTTGTCGCAAAGCCTGTTACTGGATCTACCTGTTCAGTCATCGTCTTACCTTCAACGATATCTTGAAATTGAACTTTTGCAGATACTTCAGTGATAATTGGATTAGAATATGGATCCCACTCAGCAATCGCATTTCCTTTAAAAACTTTATCACCATCTTTAAAGTTCAATATTGTACCATAAACTAACTTAAAGTTTTCACGCTCACGCCCAGTTTCATCAACAATCAGAGCAGAACCATTTCTATTTAAAACAGTTAACTTACCTTGTTTATTTAAAACAAACTGAATATTAAGAAGCTTTAGTGTTCCATCATAACGAGTAGTATGCACAGATTGCTCAACAGCACGAGATGCAGCACCACCCAAATGGAATGTTCTCATTGTCAGCTGTGTGCCCGGCTCACCGATTGATTGCGCAGCTATAATACCCACGGTTTCACCTAGGTTAACAGTAGCACCACGAGATAAATCACGGCCATAACACTTAACACAGACTCCTCGACGAGCTTCACAAGTTAAGGCTGATCTGATTTGAACTTTTTCAATACCTACTTCTTCAATTTTTTTAACAGAATTCTCATCAATTTCATGATTTGCTTTCACTAAAGCAATATTCGTTGCAGGATCAATAATATCATTAATTGTTGTACGTCCTAAGATACGATCGCCAATGCCTTGAATAATCTCACCGGCTTCATAAACTGGAGTAATTTCTAAACCCTCTGCCGTTCCGCAGTCAATTTCTGAAACAACCACATCTTGAGCCACATCAACCAAACGACGAGTTAAGTATCCTGAGTTAGCCGTCTTAAGCGCAGTATCCGCAAGACCTTTACGCGCACCATGAGTTGAAATAAAATACTGAAGAACCGTTAACCCTTCACGAAAGTTCGCAGTAATTGGTGTTTCAATAATTTCGCCCGAAGGTTTTGCCATTAATCCACGCATTGCCCCCAATTGTCTTAACTGATTGAAAGATCCCCGTGCTCCAGAATCGGCCATGACATAAATTGGATTGAAAGAAGGACCAACAATTTCTTTACCATCAACGATAAATTTTTGTTTTTCAATTTGTCCCATCATTTCTTTGGCAACTTTATCAGAAGTTTGTGCCCAAATATCCACAACTTTATTGTATCTTTCTCCGTCTGTAATCAAACCTTCATCGTATTGCTGCTGAATTTCTTGAACTTGTTTTTCTGCATCAGCCAACATAGGTGCTTTTTGCTCAGGAATAATCATATCATCTACAGAAATTGAAAGTCCCGCGACTGTTGAATATTTAAATCCAAGCTGCATAATTTGATCAGCTAAAATACAAGTTGCCTTAGCACCTGCCAAACGGAAAGTTGTATCTATAAGCGCAGCTATTGATTTTTTACTCATTGCTGTATTAATTGAAGTAAATGGAACTTCTTTAGGAACAGCATCTGATAATATCGATCGCCCAACAGAAGTCTCTTCAAGCTTTCCTTTAATTTTAACTTTACATGCAGCTTGAATATCAACAATTCCAGTTTCGTAAGCATAAAGAGCCTCTTGAACTGATGCAAATTGCTTTCCTGTGCCTTTTGCACCAGGACGAATACGAGTCATCCAATACAAACCCAATACAACGTCTTGAGATGGATTGATAATTGGCTTACCATTCGCTGGAGATAAAATATTATTTGTAGACATCATTAAAACGCGTGCTTCAACTTGCGCTTCAACTGAAAGTGGAACGTGAACAGCCATTTGATCACCATCAAAGTCAGCATTGAAAGCTGTACAGACGAGTGGATGCAACTGAATAGCTTTACCTTCATGAAGTACCGGTTCAAAAGCTTGAATACCTAATCTATGAAGAGTTGGAGCTCTATTCAATAACACTGGATGCTCTTTAACCACTTCAGCTAAAATATCCCAAACTTCAACAGTCTCTTGATCAACCAAACGCTTGGCTTGTTTGATAGTTGTAGCAAGACCTTTTTCTTCAAGTTTATTATAAACAAATGGTTTAAATAACTCGAGAGCCATTTTCTTTGGTAAACCACATTGGTGCAATTTTAAAGTTGGACCAACCGTAATAACAGAACGACCCGAATAATCGACACGCTTACCAAGTAAATTTTGACGGAATCGCCCTTGTTTACCTTTAAGCATATCACTTAATGACTTAAGTGGACGTTTATTTGGACCTGTAAATGTTTTACCACGACGACCATTATCAAGAAGAGCATCAACAGCTTCTTGTAACATACGTTTTTCATTGCGGATAATGATATCAGGCGCATTTAATTCTTGAAGACGTTTCAAACGATTATTTCTATTAATAACACGTCTATAAAGATCATTAAGATCAGAAGTTGCAAAACGGCCACCATCAAGAGGAACTAGTGGACGCAAATCAGGAGGCAAAACTGGAAGCGCCTCAAGCATCATCCACTCTGTTTTATTAGAAGATCCTTTAAACGCCTCAACAACTTTTAATCGTTTAGAAATTTTCTTCAAACCAGCTTCTGACTTAGTTTCTTTAAGTTCAATTCTGAGTTTACGTGATAAATATTCTGGATCGATTTTTCTAAGCATTTCACGAACAGCTTCTCCACCCATACCTGCTTTGAAATTTGGTCCAAACTCGTTTAAAGCGGCATTGTATGCATCTTCATTCAGGACAGCTCCCTCTTCGAGAGTAGTTTCCATTGGATCAACCACGATGTAAGACTCACAATAAAGAACTTTTTCTACATCTTTAAGTGATAGATTTAAAAGATTTCCAATTCGAGAAGGAAGTGATCTTAAAAACCAGATATGAGCAACGGGAGTAGCTAATTCAATATGACCTAAGCGCTCACGACGAACTTTAGTTTGAGTGACTTCAACGCCACACTTTTCACAAATAATTCCACGCGACTTCATTCGTTTATACTTACCGCATAAACATTCGTAATCCTTAACTGGTCCAAAAATTTTAGCACAGAATAAACCATCACGCTCAGGTTTAAATGTTCTATAGTTAATCGTTTCAGGCTTTTTAACTTCACCGAATGACCAATCACGAATCATCTCTGGCGAAGCTAAAGAAATACGTACAGCATCAAACGAAAGTGGATCTTTTGGTTTGTCGAAAAAATTTAATAAATCTCTCATTATAAAACTCCTACTTTCAAATATTAGTGTTGAACCACAGGTTCAGTTCCATTGTTTTCTTCTACTGTATCTTCTTCTCGATCAGTCAGAATATCAGACTCAACA
>JACCDV010946060.1_pt1 | contig 12786 bp, 5 predicted proteins | sample 7446131 | NCBI WGS metagenome assembly JACCDV01 (sample SAMN15323448, study PRJNA562643) | freshwater metagenome | isolation source: river surface water | place: USA:Blue River Watershed | collected 2017-08-17 | reverse complement strand
CATTTGCAAGACAGCATCACCAAGTTGAACTATCCGGTATGGGATATGGCATTTGCAAAAGACAGGCTCTTTCTGGCATTGGGCCAGCAGTACCAACTGACCATGGGAATGACTTATCAGGCAGGGGTTAATAGCCTTGCTGATGTCAGGAAGGATTTTTTTGGCCAATCGCTCTATTACAACCCCAAGCATGATGCCCTTTGGATTGGCACGTATAACAGGGGATTATTTGTTTGGCCCAAAGTGACACTGTCACAAAGATTACCTGTCAACAAACCGGGTTTGAACAGAATCGTAGCGGGCGGAAAAGGACAGTATTTTGTGTATTCCGAAAGGGATGTATACCGATTTGACAAGGAAAAGGGGGAATTGAGACCTGTTGATGTGCGGCAAAAAGAGGCAGTTGCTGATGAAATCCTTCAGATGGATTTCATCAGGGATACTTTGACAGTGCTGAGAAACAACTCGCTTGCCTTCTTCAATGCAAAAGGAGAGAAGATAAAAGAATATCCCTTCTCCAACTACCGATATAGCCAATATATACGTTCTGGTGATTCCATTTTCTATTTTACCATGCACAATTCCGGAATCCATGCGCAACACAAGAAAGATCGAGACGCGACCATCATCCCGGGAATTTCCATTGGAGCCATTGCCAAAGCCTATGGTAAAGGATTCATTTTTTTCTCAGATGAGAAAGGATTCTACTACCATGATTCAGTCAATCATACGCTGCAATCGGAAATTACAAAACTGGAAGAATTCGAGATTGTAGGCAACAGGATTTGGATATTGAATGCCGGCCGGGTTGAAAGCATGGAAATTGATATCGAACAAAGCAAATTGGTTCCCTTGGGCGATGTGGTAATTTCAGAGCTGATCAAAGGCTTTGTACCCAATTGGATAAGGTCGCATGACGGCAGGATTTTCATAGGGAATAACAAAGGGTTGATGGAGTTGGACTCATTGAAGGGGCTTCCGCTTTGGTACAGTCATCTGGGCAATTACCAATCCAACCGAAATCCTATCCTGGATGGGGATACATTGGTCATGTTGCAGAACGAATACCTGGAGAAGCAACCATTGCTGCAACCCTATGCATTGGAAGATATCCAAAAATTTGGGATGCAACTTGATAGGGAAGAGGGTTTATATGCCCGTTTTCCCCTCACGATTTTGGTCAACCATCCTGATTATTTTTTACAGCGGTATGCGTTGAAAAAATTGGAGATGACAGATGGAAGCGGAGCTCTGCATGTTTTGTATTCACTTGATGGGAAATTTGATTTCCCATCCGGACTAACAAGAGGTCAATACAAGGTCAAGCTTTTTGTCAACAATGTGATGGTAAGGGAGATGAGCTTCCGCATATCCATTCCCATTTTGCAGAATCCCATATTTTATACCTTTTTGGCATCCTTAGTCATCCTGGTATTTTATCAGTTTTTCCGCTATCGGGCAAAGCAGCAGGAGCTTGAAAGGAATATGCTCGAAAACAGGTTGCAGCTGCTCAAAAAAAATCTCGACCCCCATTTCATTTTCAATTCCTTGAACCTCACGTATATGTTGTTGTTGCAGGAAAACAACAAAGAAGCCATTGATTCCATTACCCGGTTTTCAGACTTGCACCGCTATTTTCTGGAGATGATCAACAAGCGGGAAATTCCACTTACTGAAGAGCTTCGGTTCATCCGAAATTACCTGGAGCTTGAGCATAAGAGGGTTCACTTGGATGCACCTTTTGAATACATCATCAGTCCATACGATGAAAATGCTGCCACCATCAACATACCGCCCATGATCTTGCATCCACTCGTGGAAAATGCAGTAAAATATTGTGGGTTCAACCCAAACCAAACTGATCACAGCAGCATCCGGATTGATATCCTTATAGACGGTCATCTGGCAACCATCGGCATTGAAAATTCATTGGGTGTGGATGAAACCCGGTCCGGCATTGGTTTCCGAAGGGGTGTTGAGATTGTGCGGGAAACTATTGCTATCTACAACAAGATGGGCCACAATCAGATCAATTTCCATCTCAACAGACTACCTATACATTTTCAACCCGGTTTCAGGTGTGAGTTGGTTGTTGATATGCAGCAATAAAAATTATTGATAACCAATTTGTAAATCACGGGTGGCATCTTTGCAATGGTTTTTGGAGAAATAGAAACGGATGCCTGCACTCACGAAATAGCTTATTTGGAGGGTATAAGATCTATTCAGTAAATAAAGTTGTCGTTCAATAACTTAAACCAGATTCCAGCGTGTAAATCAGGAATTTTAATTCCCCATCATTTTATCAAAACTAAAGTGCACTTATGAAATACATACCATCAGCCTTTGTTTTCATGGGACTTTTGTTCCTGGGATCTTGCAAAAAAGAATCTGCCACTGCAGTTAAAGAGCCTGAATGGTTGAAGCAGGATCTGTTAGCATACTATCCATTTAATGGTAATCTTAAAGATACCAGTGGGAATAATTATAATGGTGTTCCCAATGGACTAGTACAATATACACCAGACAGAAAAGGAAAATCGAATGGCGCCGTTTACTTTAATAACGGTGAAGCTGTGGTAAATATCAACAACACCATTTTCAATGGAGATTTTACGGTTTCTGTTTGGGCACAATTGGAAGCATTTACATCGCCATTTCCGAATTTGATTTTTCAATTTGAATCGTTCGTATTGCAATTTGCTCGTGATTACAATCCAAGGTTGGTCAATCATTATTTAGTAACACCAGTTTGGGGCCAAACAAATAATTGTACTGGCGTAGCGAATTTTACGGAATGGACACATTATGTTATTACCAATACAGGTGGAATCAGTAATTTGTATGTGGATGGTGCTTTTGTGACCAAGTCTAATACTGCCAGAAGGCCCGAAGGCACAAGAAGTGCAAATTTCCTAACCATTGGTCGTGCCATCCAAGATATTAATCATTTCAAAGGTAAAATGGATGATATCCGTTTCTATAAACGCGCATTAACCGCCGAAGAAGTAAAATATCTCTATCAGAACTAACGCTCAGCAGTTGATTTGTATAACGGGGATTGCGCAGGCAGTCCCTTTTTTTATGCCATAAAGCCTGTTCGGATTACCTTTGGGATGGATGAAAAAAGCAAAACAGGAGGAGGGCATTCAAGTCAACAAGTACATCAGCAATTCGGGTTTCTGCTCACGCAGGGAAGCCGATAAGTTGATTGAACAATTCCGCGTCACCATCAATGGTGAGCTGGCATTGCCAACCTTCCGGGTCATGCCCGGAGATGTGGTGGCGGTAGATGACGAAGCCATCAAATCGAAGCAAAAGCCCATCTACATTGCCCTGAATAAGCCGGTTGGCGTCACATCCACTACCGACCTCTCAGACCGCACCAACATCATCACTTTCATGAACCATCCGAAAAGGATTTTTCCCATTGGGCGTCTGGATAAAGATTCGGAAGGGTTGATCTTGCTCACCAACGACGGGGATATTGTCAATGAAATCCTCCGGGCAGGAAACAGGCATGAAAAAGAGTATGTCGTTACCGTTGATCAGGCTTTACAAGCGGAACACATCCGGTCAATGGCTGCCGGTGTGCGCATCCTGGGGGAAAAAACCCTGCCATGTTATATCCGCCAGGAAGGGCAGCGCAGGTTTAGGATCATCCTTGTTCAGGGACTGAACCGGCAAATAAGGCGCATGTGTGAAGTGTTTGGTTACAAAGTGAAAACCTTGCAGCGGGTCCGCATCATGCATATCAAACTGGGCAACCTGGCCCCGGGGAAATGGCGTTACCTTTCTCCAGCAGAAACAGAAGAACTGATGCAGCAAATAGGCAAGTAGTTTCAAACTAAGTTTAGGGTTGCCTAAACTTTATTGGTCATCGGATGATGGTCACATACCCCGCCAGGCGCCCTCTTTTGTTTTTGGTATCCACCACATAGTAATAGGTTCCAGTGGGCAGTGGTTGTCCGTTTACACTACCATCCCAGGGTTTGGTATAGCCCACATTCCGGTAAACAAGCTGTTGGTTGGCGCTGTAAATTTCAATGACAGCACCAGGGTATTGATCGAGAAACCTGATCTCCCATCGGTCGTTGATGCCATCCCCATTGGGAGTAAAGGTATTTGGAGGTTGTGGCAAGCGCTGCACAGTCATCTTCATGAAATCTGTGGATATACAACCTCCCCGCCCGACTACCGTTAACTTGTATTCCTGATCCAGCTGGGGTTTGACGATCAGGGGATTGAGGCTGTCGACACTACTCAGGTACAAAGGAGGCTCCCAAAAGTAGCTGACGATGGTTCCGGTGGCAGTTGATTCCATCCTTTTTTGTCCGTCATCCAGTACCATCAAATCCGGACCCGCATCTACCTTAGGGTAGTCGAAAACCATGATGGTTTTTTCTACCGTGTCGGAGAGGCAACCGATGGAGGATTGCATGTAATGTTTTACGGTGAAAGTATTCGCTGAGGCATACCTGTGTCTTGGATGTTGCTGGGTGGAGCTTGTGCCATCCCCCAAATCCCAAAACCATTTTTCAGGTACGCCATTGGCGGTTTTGCTGGTATCATTCAGGCGCACGAAATCACCCAAACAGAGTGAATCCATACTCTTGATGCCGGCTTTCGGTTGGGCATAAATTTTGTCGAACACCTGAGAAACGGAATCCGAACAGCCTGCTGGGCTGGTGGCCAACAATTTGACAGTGAATTGTCCTTTTGCGAAATAGGTATGCTGCCCATTTTCCATGCTACCCTGCAATGTATTTTGAGGGTCGCCGAAATCCCAACGGTAAGTCAATGCGGGCTTGCTGCCGTCTGCCATAACCGTCTTGTTGGTGAACAGGGCCTTCGCTGCCGGCAGGCATATTTCAGGCAGGTCAAAGGCAGGAATGGGTAGCGGTTGGATCAATACGGGAATGACTTTAAGTGTACTGCTGCATCCGTTGTCTGTTTTCACTTTGAGTGAAACATTATGCGATTGGAAATTGCTGAAAACGTGTACAAACGGATCACCATTGGAAGCTTCCAACTGCTGGCCGTCGCCGAAATCCCAAAACCAGTTTTGCAGGCTGCCAGCATTGGCTAGAGATTTGGAAGTAAAACGAACAGGCTGTGTGGCACAGGCAGTGTCTGAAAATATGAAATCTGCCGTGGGCAAGGGCCATACGGTGATGTCTTGCGTGGCCGAATCCTTGCAGCTGCTGCTGTTGGAGGATGCGAGGTATTTTATGGTAAATGTGCCTACGCCGGCCTTTGCCGGATCGAAAAGGCCTGCAGCATCCACTCCGCTTCCGGAAAATCGGATGGAGGAAGGCACGGCAGGGTCAAATGCCGCCGTATTGATGGAACGTGGTGTGGCGTCGAGGCAGATTCCTGGGATGGCATTGAAAGTGGCTTTCGGACTGGCATGCAGGGTGATGGTTTCTGAAATAGGAACGCTGCAGGAGAAGTCGGTTCCAGAGAAGGCACGCAGGGTGATGACGGGCTTTTTATCGATGGGTGATTGGAAGTTCGGGTATTTGAAAGCGTAGCGTTTGCCCCTAAAAGGCTCTTCATCTGTGGTGATGGCATTGGGGTCATTGGGATCCCATTGGATAGTGATGCGTGCCACATTGTCGAAGTCGTCTATATAAGAACTGTTGGTAATTCGTATGGAGTCATTGCTGCAGATTAGGTCAGGTTGTTGCAACAGGCTGAATTGCGGGATGGGGTTCGCACCGTAAACTTTGAAGGGCTGGTCGAGTGTATCGATACAGCCCCGGGCATTGACAATCAGCCGGATGGTATAGTTGCCTGCCTGGTTGAATTGTACTTGTGGATTTTGGGCAGTTGCATTAGCCGGACTAAATGTGGGTCCTGTGGGAACAGGAATGGTCCCAGCGTTGAAGTCCCACCGGTAGGTGAATGCTGTAAATCCATCAGCACTCCGCGTGCTATCCCGGAACTGTGAGATCTTGTCGTTTTGGCATACTTCCGGGTTGATGAAGCCGGCTTGGGGGATAGGATGTACGGTAAAGTTGGCCAATCTGAAAGTGTCACTGATGCAACCTGTTTCTGATTCTACCACGAGGCTTACGTTTTTCTGTCCGTATGCACCATACCTTTTGGTCTGTTCCACATTGGTTGTCTGTTCGGCAAAACCTTGGCCATCATCCAGGTTCCAGCGCCATTTTTTGATGGTCCCGGCAGCAATGGTGGAGGCATCCGTGAAGCTGATCAGGTCATTGACGCAGGTGATGGCGGATACCTTGTATTGCGCTTGCGGTGTAGAGGAGAGGTTGATGAGTCGAACCGTATCATCAGAGAAACACCCCCTAGAGGAGGCCACTTTCAGTTTGACGGGAATCTCTCCTGCAAGTCCGATGGCTATTGGAGTAACCGCTGGCGTAGTATTGTCTTGCGTTTGTCCGTTACCAAAATCCCACACCCACCTCACTCCGGCATCTGCAGGGGTGGTAAAGGTGATCGGGTCTTCGCTACAGCCATTGGTGTTGAAGTCGAATGCAGCAGTGGGTTTGTCGATTGCCAGCCTGATGGAGTCAACGGCATTGCCACAACCCGAACCGGAGGTGGAAACGATGTATTTTCCGGTATCAGCAAGTCGGAACGGACTGATGGCCAACTCGCTTCCCGTGCTGGTGAAACCGTTGGGGCCGGTCCAGGTAAAAGTGGTAGCCTCCCGGTTGACTGCCTTGATTTTCAAGTTGCCGTTGTTGCAGACAATTCTGCTGCCACTGAAATCCGACAGCGGATCGGCGGGGTCTGTCAGTTGAACGGCATTGACACTAAAGTCTGAAAAATAACCATAGCGGGTGGTACTGCTGGTGCCGCCTTGGATAATGCCCACATGGAACTTTCCGGCACTGTTGGTGATGGTGATGTTGGCGTCTGTGCCTGCGAATGTTGGGCTGATACTGGTTCTGGCCTGCATCCATTGCGGATTGCCCACTACTGGTACAAAAAGTGATGCAGGCAATTCAGTAGCATTGTTGTTGACGAGAAAGTTATTGATGATTTCTTTGGGAGCAAGCACATTCAGGTAAAACTCTTCAGTGCCCAATGCCCGGGTAACATTTACCCGCGTTGATCCGGTGCATTTGATGCTGGGTATCACAGCCGAGCCCACTTCACAACCCAAACCTGAGATATGGTAGAGTTGTACAGGAAGGCTTGCTTCAACGAAACAAGATTCATCGGTAAGCTTCCAGGGATAGAACTGTCCTGCGTTGATATTGGCAACAATAGCGCCATTGATGCGGATGCTGGTGCTGTTTTCGGTGGCAAAAATGTAGAAGTAGTCGGGGTTGTTGTTGCTGAACCTGCCTTTCACCACAATGAATTCATTCCCCGCCAGCTCATCAGAAATCAGCTGGTCTCCTGCCATATCAGCGCATCCTGCACCGGGGTATTGCAAAAGATCCTCTTTTACCGAGATGGCCACCGGTTTGTCTGCCGTCACCACACTGCCTCCAGGTCTGTTGAAGGGCAGGTTGGTCGCTGACCTACACATGTAGGTTTCACCCCTGTTCAGCCGCACCTGGTGGCTGCTGCCTGCATTATACCCTACCAGATCATTCCGCGAATTGATGGTGACCAGGGTATTGTTTTCAGTGGCAACTATTACAAAATCGTTGGTATTGTTTTCGTTGGGATTTGCCCGGTTGTTGAATTCCATCTGAAAGGGCAGGGTGAATTTTTTTCCCAAGGCATTCCTGCCTTTGAGTGCAAAGATGTCGCCATTGCGGTTGTTCACAATGTCATAATAGCAGGAAACAGCAGCCGTGGAGCGGATCAGGAGACCATTTCTTAAGACGGTATTGACTGCACCGTGTTCGATGAAATCGATGAATGCTGTCAATTCTACCGATTGGGAGGTATTGGCGGCAATGGTTCTCGTGATGGGCACAAAGCCCGGGTTGGCTGGCTGTGAGATGGTGATTTCAGCATCTGCTGTTGACGCCGATATCCGGAGAAATATAGGGCGGTCGGCATTGGGTCCACTGGAGATATTGCCATTCAGGTCGGGCGCCGCAAACCAGAATGCAGTATCCGACTGAGCGTTCAACAAATCGGGAAGCCAGCAAAAAACCAAGAGTGCCAAGTATCGAAAGGATTTCATCGCAATAAGGTTACATAGCCTGCAAAGCGTTTCCGGCCGTTGCGGGGTTCGATGGTGTAATAGTAAGTGCCGGAGGGGAGCGGACTGCCTTTGAAGTTTCCGTTCCAGGGGGTGTTATATCCTGCAGACCTGAAAACTTTCACGCCAGCTGCTGTATACACTTCCACCAGGCAATCCGGGTATTGCTCGGCATTTTTGATTATCCAGAAATCATTGACGCCATCACCGTTGGGTGTGAAGGTGTTCGGAGGCATCATCCGGTTGATGGCAGTGACCGTCATCCTGTCTTGGGTGATGCAGCCACCCTTACCGGTTACGGTCAGGGTATACTCGGTATTTTCCTGGGGTTTGATGACCAGTGGCCTGATGGTGTCTGTTTTGTGCAGGAATGTGCCCGGCGACCACTGTACACGGATTTCATTGCCGGAGGCTGCTCCCAAGAGGGGGAGAGTTTCATCGTCTTTGATGCGGAGGTCCGGACCGGCATCGGCCACGGGCATCGGCCAAACGGTGATGTTACGGGATGCGGAATCCATGCAGGCACTCGTGGCGGAGGTGAACAGGCTGGTGATCCTGAATTCGCCGGCACCGGACAGCACCGGTTTGAACAGCCCTTCAGGGCTTACGCCTTTGCCAATGAAAGCGAAGTTGCCCGGAACAGCCGGGTTGGACCTTATCTCCGTCAACTGCCTTGGCGTATCCAGCAGGCACATGGAAGGGAGGGAATCGAAGAAGACTTCCGGACTTGCATGGATGATGATGGAAGAATCGGTCAGTTTGCTGCAAGAGAGATCCGTGCCGGAGAAAGCCCGTAGGCTGATGGTTTGTGTTGTCTGCAGGGGTGCAAGAAAGTCAGCATATTTGAACCCGTAGCGCTTACCTATAGCCGGATTTTCATCCACGATGCTGTCGGTTGCATTCCATTTGATAATCACTTTGGCCACATTGTCAAAGTCAATGGTGGAGCGGTTTTCAATGAACAGCGTATCGTTGCTACACAGCATGTCCGCAGCTTTTACCATCTTGAATGCAGGAATGGGGTTGGCTCCATATACTTTGAAAGGCTGCAGGATGGAATCTACGCAACCCCTTGCAGTGACCACCAATTTGATGAGGTAGCTGCCAATCTGGTTGAACTGCACTACAGGATGCTGGGCAGTAAGGGTTGTTGGGGTAACGGTGGGGGCCGGTGTTACCGGAATGGGGCCCGCATTGAAATCCCAGCGGTAGCTGAAATTCCTGAATCCATCAGGGCTGCTGGTGGTATCGGTAAAAAGCGATTCCTTATCGTTTTGGCACACTTCTGGATTGATGAAACCCGGAACAGGCAAGGGATTCACGGTGAAATTGTTTAACCGGAAGGTATCGCTCACGCATCCGGTGGATGATGCCACAAGAAGGGTGGGCTTTTTCACACCATACACTGTATAGCGGGCAGCTTGGGAGCCATTGTTATCCAATACCCGCAGCCCTGCACCATCGTCGAGGTTCCATTTCCATTGGATGATGGTTCCCGAAGTAATGGTGGAAATATCGTTGAACCGCAAAGAGTCATTGACACAGCGGATGGTAGGCGGTGTAAGCCTCGCCACCGGTCTGGTGGAAAGCATGACTGTTTGCACCGAATCATCAGAAGCACAACCCCTGGCGGAAAATATCTTCAGCCGGATATCCGCTCCGCCTGTTTGGAATAGTTTCACCGGCTTGGTGGTACCTGCTGTGGTATCCAGGGTTTTGCCATTCCCGAAATCCCATACCCAACGTGTTCCGTTGGCGGCCGGACTGGCAAAAGTCACGGAATCTTCCACACAACCATTTGAATTCCAGGTGAAGGCAGGAATTGGTTTATCCACTTTGAAAGCAATGGTTTTGTTGCCGGAAGAGCTACATCCTGCACTAGTAGTGGTTATCGTGTATCGGCCTGTATCGCTGATTTGAACGTTATTGAGTCTGATGATGGGGTCTGTGCTGGAAAAACCATTGGGGCCCGTCCATAGGAAGGTCAGGTCTTTCTCGGTATTCACCGCTTCCATACTGATGCTGGAACGATAGCATACAACCAGTTCATCGCCCAAAGGGTTGGCTGGGTTCAAAGGATCCCTGATCAATACCGTATTGGTGCTGAAATCAGAGAAGTACCCGTAGCGGGCGGTGGAGAGTGGTCCCCCTTGTATGACGCCAATATGGAATTTGCCACTTCCGTTTTTAACCGTGGCTTCTGCGCCAGTCACACTCAGCGGTAACAAAAGTTTGGCATACATCCATTTTCCCTGACTACCCGGAACCGGGAGGAAGAGCGATCCATTGATGGGTGCATTGGAGCCGTTGAGTGAAAAATCATTTACGATGTCTGCCGGGCTGAGGATGTTGAGATAAAACTGTTCATTCCGCAACGGGTCAACCTGCGTCGCCCTGATGACAGAAACTTCGGTTGAACCGGTGCATTTCAGGGAGGGGATGACGGCGCCGCTGAGTTCACAGCCAAAGCCGGTAACATGAAAGATGTGTATTGGTTTGGAGGCGGTAACATAGTTGGTTTCAACAGATAGTGTACCGGCAAAATGTTCTCCCGCATTCAGGGTGGCCGAGTTGCCATCGCTGGTGGTGATGGTCGTTCCGTTTTCAATGGCAAAAATGAAATAATGATCGGCTCGCTCATTGCCCGGTGCTGGTGGTTGCAGCGGGTTGCCTCCCGGGTTATAGAGATATCCCTTCAGCAGGATGAATTCCGTTCCTGCCAGCCGGTCGGGAATCAATTGATCCCCGGCGGTATCTCCGCAACTCAGTCCGGGTAGTTCGAGAGAGTCATCTTTGATGGTCACTGCGATCGGCTTGTTTGAGGTGATGACTGTTCCCCCGGGTTTCGTGCTGCCATTCTCGGAAATTCCGCGGCAGACGTAGGTTTGACCCCGTTGCAAGGTCACCCTTTGGGTGGTACCAAAGGGTATGCCCAAAAGAGTTTTGTCTGGTGTTATAGCCACCTCCGTATTGTTTTCTGTTGCCACAATGATGATGTCGTTGTGGTAGGTTACCGGATTACCTTGGGCGTTTCGTCTGTTGCTCCAGTTGTTCAACTTCATGTTGAAGGGCACGGTGAATTTCGTTCCCAGGGCGTTGGCACCTTTGAGCGCGAACATGTCGCCATTAGATGTATTGGCGATATCATAATAGCAGGAAATTTTGGTGTTCGATTGAATGAGCAGTCCTTTGTTCAACACCGCATTGGGCAGGTCGTTTTCCAGCTGGGCCAGAAAGGTAGAGAGGTTGACTGAATTGGTTGCGTTGGCAGGCATGGTCATCGTTAGGGGGGCAAAGCCGGGATTTGCCGGCTGTGAGATGGTAACCACTGCAGGTTGGCTGCCCATCCTGATCCGCAGGAAGATGTTACCATCAGCATGTGCCCTTTCCAGATCTGGTGCAGCAAACCAGAAAGCGGTATCCGTCTGGGCATGGGCTCGGACAGCTAACAGGATGCAGGTGAGCAGCAAGGGGATATGCCGGAAAAACAGCTTCAACATGACAACAGGCAACACATTTGATGAATGGCAAATTATGCAAATATGCATCAGTGTCCCTTGTTTTTTTTATATTCGGGAGATAAAGCATCCATCATGAAAAGAATACTCACCCTGCTCGCCTTTTTTACTGCAACTGCAACCATCGCCCAGGATCATGACGACCACGCGGCCCCCAAGGAACCTGCCATCATCGGCCGTTGGGATCTTACTGTAGACCAGGGCGACAAGCTGGTGCCCTCTTGGTTGGAAGTGAAACTTTCCGGAATAAGAACATTGGTTGGATATTTTGTTGCCGAAGGCGGCAGTGCCCGTCCGGTAGCCGAAGTGCATTTTGACAATGGTAAGGTTAATTTCAGCATACCTCCGCAGTGGGACCGCACCAACATCGATCTGATTTTCCAGGGCGAGTTGCAGGGCGACAAGCTCATTGGAACCATCCGCAACAGCCGGGGTGAAACCCAGCCCTTCACCGGTGAGCGCGCCCCCTTGCTCAAACGCAGTGCCCCACCCGTATGGGGAACACCCATCAAGCTTTTCAATGGCAAAGACTTGAGTGGTTGGCATGCCCAAAGGTCTGACAACCAGTGGATGGTTGAGAATGGAGTGATGAAGAGCCCCCGTTCCGGTTCAAACATCATCACCGACCAAAAATTCAATGATTTCAAATTGCATATAGAAGTCCGCTTCCCCACCGGTAGCAACAGTGGTGTTTACCTCCGCGGCCGTTATGAAGTGCAGGTGGAAGACAATTATGGCAAGGAGCCGGCTTCAACCCTGTTTGGTGGCGTTTACGGATTCCTTACACCCAACGAGATGGCAGCCAAAAAAGCCGGTGAGTGGAATACTTACGACATCACCCTGGTGGGCAGGCGTGTAACCGTTGTAGCCAACGGCAAAACCATCATCAGCGACCAGATCATCCCCGGTATCACTGGTGGTGCGTTAGACAGCAAAGAAGGGGAGCCAGGGCCTATCTTCTTGCAGGGAGACCATGGTCCAGTTGAATACAGGAATATTGTGATTACCCCCGCCAAATAACACGATTCAATCCATGCCTGTGAGCGAAAATTTTGTTGCTGCCATTGAGAAAGGATATGCCTGCAGTGGGGCCCACATCGTGATTGGCAAGGCCCTCTTGAACGGGCT
>JACCDV010662313.1_pt1 | contig 12791 bp, 11 predicted proteins | sample 7446131 | NCBI WGS metagenome assembly JACCDV01 (sample SAMN15323448, study PRJNA562643) | freshwater metagenome | isolation source: river surface water | place: USA:Blue River Watershed | collected 2017-08-17 | reverse complement strand
TCCTAGCGGGCGTTGCGTCCTACAAGCTAGCCCCCTCCTAGCGGGCGTTGCGTCCTACAAGCTAGCCACTGCAGCGTATACATGGCATTCCTTCTTGATATTGCCCCGTTCGGCCTCCGTTAGCTTATCATTGTAGGCATCGATGTTGTTGTCTATCTTGGACTTCAAGCTGTCCCTGAACGCCTTATCGGCGTCCGTTGTAGACTCTTGGCCCTCTTCGTAGGCCTCAACAGCAGCCCTAATGTCCGCATCTGGCGAGTCCCTATGGGCCTCAACCTCATTGGAGATGAGCTGCTTGACCTCTCCATATATCTGGTTACGATAGGCCTCGTAGGTCATTGCACCACCCACAACAGGATCATGGTCGAGAGTAGCAAGGGCCCCCAAGACACGGCCCGTACGGCCATTCGCACAAGTAAGAGAGCCGCCTTCTATACTGTCGGCCAACGATGTTATCACAGCGTCCCGCATCAGGGCTATGTTAGAGGCGTTGCGTGGATGTCCGCATCGATTCCACACGTGGGCGAATATACGATCCTCAGTGTCCCCGTAAGTCCCTATCATATGGGCTTGGGCAATCTGATCAAGCACTGTAAGGGCGTCTCGACGTCGGTCCGACGAGAGTGTTGTACCGTCCATCTCGTTTATGTACTCACGGGCATCTGCAATGGCCCTAGTGGCGTCCACATCGCCGTCTTGTTTTAGCTTTGCTAGCGTGGTCCTCAGGTCTCGAGTAACGGCCGAATCATGAACGTTCTGCGCATCACTAGTGAACTTGGTAGCGTCCTCTAGGGCCAACTGCGCGGCTTGCGAAGTAGTGTGTGCAGAGGCCTGCGCTTTGGCTGCCCGGTCGTTGATGATAGCATCTCGAGCAGCAGGCGCATGGGTAGCTAACTGTTCGAATAGACCAATATACAGATGGTTGTCTATCTCGTTGGGCTGAAGCTCCCTGAGTATATCCCTGCCGAAGGTCTCTACATCATGCAGTATGAAGTCAGTGTCGAGGAGTGCACCGAGGTGAATAGGATCATCCCGGATACCCATTATCACTCTCGTGAAGTCATCCACAACGTTATCTAGGGGCGCACCACGGGCCAACTGACCATCGAGTACGTTGTATCTCATGATTGTACCTCTACGATGCCGGTCGTCTGCACGCGGATGGTCTATCTCGGTTAGTGCAAGAAGGGCCGCCCTAGCCTTCTCGTCGAACACGCCGGAGCTCTCTGATTGAAGTACTGTCGCTAGCTTCCGTTTGCGGCTGTCCTTTGTGCAGTACCAGTAGACCCCTACAATGAGGAGTATTATAATGATGATGAGCAACACGTACGTGAACATGGTGTATACATATGCCAACACATCTTAAAACATGTATATGGGGGCCAAATGATGCACTACACGACTGTCAACGCATTGTCCATGGTCAGTCGGCCCTCGTGCACTAGCCTCAACATATCCTCGTACTCCACGATGTTGCTCCCTTGTATCTCTCTCTTGTAATCAGTGTAGGCGAACGACTGCCGTCCTGCGAACCAATCATAGATCGCACGGGCCTTCTCCTTCTTATTCCTGAACCCTTCAACACGTGGTAACCACAGCGCTATCAGTACTATTACGATAACAATGCCTATAAGGAGTGCGTACATCGGGACGTCTGTATACATCATTGTACATATAAAAATTGAACCTGGGACACTGATAGTACTCAACACATGAACGCAGACGACATCAAATCGATATTCGACGGCCTTGATGAACCCACGAAGGACTTCGCAGTGAGACCACTCAAGGAGGACATCGGTAGAATCATAGTTGATATCAATAGGTACCTTATCGACAACGGCTTGACTACGTCGGCCCTATGTCCGCCCCCAGCACTCATCTTGAACGCGTTTAGAGCGTGTGGTGGGGTGGATCAAGTCAGGGTGGTGATCATTGGACAGGATCCATTCATCAAACGTGGTGAGGCCCATGGGCTCTCGTTTAGCGTCCCTCGAGATATATCTGTGCCGCCCAGCCTCAAGAACATATACAAGGCACTACATCGTTCTGGCTTGATACCCTATATACCTTCCCACGGAGACCTTACACTGTGGGCCCAGCAGGGTGTTCTACTACTGAACTGTGCTCTGACAACTGTAGTAGGTCGCTCTAATGCTCATGCTCATATATGGCAACAGTACACTGATAAGCTGATCATGGGGCTCTCTCATCGGGCCGAACGTATGATCTTCATACTGCTCGGGGGGTTCGCTCAAAAGAAGGCCTCGTTGATAGACTCTGCTCGACACTCTGTACTCACTTGGGGGCATCCGTCGCCATTGAACGCTGCTAACCATGATGAAGCATCCCCATCTCACTTCATACACTGTTCAGTGTTCACTGAGACCAATAAGATACTTGAGGCCCATGGCAGTCGACCGATAGACTGGTCAGTTGATCCACAGGAATATCTAGAAGGGTCCACTCGGCCCGACACCCAGCGCCCTACTGGGCCGGCTCTAAGTCGACTACTAGAGGACTACGCGGGGCCTGTAGTGGACGGCAAGCTAGTCGTTCAGTGGCCGGCCCCAGTGAGGCACGCAGATACGCCATCTAGTCCTACGCTATATATATTCACAGACGGCGCAGCGAGTGCTAATGGGAAGGCTCAATGCCGCAGTGCATGGGGAGTGTATATCACCAACAAGTGCTATTCAGTGGCACTCGCGGGGCCCGTAGAAGGCCCCCATTCGAATAACAGGGGGGAGTTGATGGCCATCTATCATGCCTTGAAGTACATGGACGATGATCGATGGACCTCTTCAGGACAACCTGCCCCCACCGATGTCACGTTGGTTACCGATAGCAAGTACTCCATTGATTGCCTTGAAGATTGGTTAGTGAGATGGCTGCAGGACCAGGCGGCATTGGCCCAAAAAAAGAACTTGGACATCCTAGTCCCGTCGTTGAGACTACTCACAAGACTCCGATTAAGGACTCCTGTTCATCTCAAACACGTACGGGGACATCAGACCGAGCCAACAAACAGGAATGACGATGCTTGGCACTACTGGAATGGTAATAACAGAGCTGATGGGTTGTGTACTAGCTACTTAAAACAGTAATATATACATTGATATGAATAGTATGTATACACTGCTACCTTTTTTTAAGTGGGAAAACACGGGCCATGGCATGCTCTTGATGTACCTTCAGTGGGCTAGGTGGGCCACAAAAAGCATGCCGGGGGACCTGCCCGTTAGCAGTCCTTGGGGAACAATACATGATGGCGATTGAGGTTCTTTATGTTCTCGCGCAGCAGGTTGAACGTAAACTCCACGTTGTTCACTATGTCATGAAGGGCCAGATGAGTGACGACGAACCTGTTGACATCGACAGTCCTGATGATGTCAGCGGGTATAATGATGAACAGTACTGAGTTAGCGTTGCACCACTCACGTGCCCTTCTACATGTGCTACTAGGGACCTTGTCGCGCATATGAGTGAATGCCAGCTTGAGCTCTCTACTATACCCTGTAAACTCTATACCGTGGTAGAACGTATCGTCGTCAAACCGTTGCCCGAACAGTACCTCGAACGTGCGTTTAGAGGTCGCCATAACACTCGGAGTCTTTAACGTGTGGTTCTTCTCGCAGATCATCACTCCTAGCACGTGCTTCAACTGATAAGACGTCGCGTAGAACTCCATGCCGCATGTTGTGGTAGGAGTATCACATGCGAATAGGTTGTCATTTATAGACAACGATGGGTACATTCTACGTAAATGAGCGCAGTGAAGGCTCATACACCCTGGGTTGTGCATCGGGCGTCTGCATCTCAGACGTAGTGGGGAGTCTTCATGGATGTTGAGACTGCGCTCATCGACCTCTAATTGGTCTCCGTACGGGGAGTGGGATAGGGTATTACAAGTGTTACAACCTGTCTTTGCGCGCCTTCTACTACTGATGAACCTATGGCCCATAGAGCACCTCATCTCGAACTTACTATCCCCATCATTGTACATGTTGTAGATGTTAGTGATGCCCTGGTCATTCGTCCACAGGACGTTCATTATGGGACAAATGGAGCATTTGGGGGCCGTTGCTTTGGTCGTACGGCATTGATGACCATGCTCGCACTCGAAGATATTGGAGGATGCCTGTAGTAGGCCTATGTGGGGGTTTTGATCAGCTTCCATGTTTAGTTGGGAGTCGAAGGTTTCAATTTTAAATTTGAATCCACGCGCCCTCTATGTATACCGTTATATACGTGTGTTATCCATGGAGAATAGACAGTCATTTGTATCGTGTGTACATCTATTTGGAGAACGATCAGACGTGCCAAGGCACTCACCTGCGGCCGACACTCCGGCGGGCCTGATCGACATAGAGTTGTATCCGCATCAGAAGACCCTATTGCAGGCCATATTAGACGTGGAGGACGCTCGTATCCTAAAGATAAGGACCTTGGGTGTAACTGCCCAGCTATACCAGAACCCGAAGCACGGGACTATAGCAGAGACACGAGCCCTAGTGATATCAGATCAGTTTGGCAGTGGCAAGACCATAGTAATACTGAGTCTGATACTGTTACGACCAATACCGAGGGCTTATCCGACGCATATCAATCAGTTGATTAACCCAACCGGATCCGCCACCACGTTGAATGGGGCCGCTGCTGTATGGACCCATGCCCCCACTACAAGCGCCTTCAAGCATGAGATCGTGCGGCGATTCACGGGCCGAGGAGCCCTCATCAAACCTAACCTCATCGTTGTAGGGTCAAGTGTGTTGGTACAGTGGCGGGAAGCAATAGCGACATTCACTAGTCTATCAGTATTGACGATAGGGGACTACTATGACCTCGTCAAGTTCTATGCTCTCTATCGTGAGGGCAAGCTAGGTGGATACGATATAGTACTACTGAAGAACGGCTATGTGACCGGCAACTTCAAGCTAGAGGGCGAGGACCCGGCCATGACGCCTACCTACAGAAGCCTGGTGTCCGTCATATACAAGATGACCAGACTGGATGTATGGTCTCGTGTTATATATGACGACTTCGACACGATAAACATCCCACCAGGCGCCCCCATGATCCATTCCCTGTTCTCTCTCTTCATCAGCGCGACTACTAAAGCGGATCTCTCGGTGAAGGAGCCAGAGATCACTTATACTAGTATCACATCCGCCCTAGAGGATAGACCTGTGCCGCTTACTCGTATAACAGCGGATAGCGTGCTGTTCACGACATTCAACTTGCGTAACGAAGTGGACTACGTCGATGAGAGTATCAATATACCTAGGGCGGAGATATGGTTATACGTATACAATAACCAGGATGACAACTACATCAACCTGATCGGGGCCATGGGGAACGAAGCGGATATAATAGCAGAGATGCTCAACGGAGATGCCATAGCCACCGCGGCAGAGGCCCTGGGCATCGTCTCAACTAGCGTTGCAGACATATTTCAACGTATGTTGGACAAGAAGTACACCAAGTACCTCCATGACCAGCATGTACTTAACACCATAGATAGGTTCAGGGAATACATCAAGACACTCAAGCCGCACCCTGAGGGCCGACTACACTCGTTGGTCGAGCAGGACTCCATGCGGTCCCTTATTGCGAAAAAGCAAGTCCCCACAACTGACTTCTACTCAGTGGCCCTGATGAGGCTCTGCGATGAACTAACAGTCGAATGGAGGGCCGCTAAGGAACGTGATGGTGTGGTCATCGACCGTGTGATATCAAACGTTAGAGAGAGCATGTGTCAGATATGTCGTCTAGAGCGAGAGTATGGTGACATGGACATGTTTATCGTCAGATGCTGTGGTCTTATAGTATGTTCAGACTGCGGTGTTCGGGGCAATCGAATAATGAAGCGCTATGACGCTACCCTGGGGCGCGAGATCATGTCGGGCAAATGCTCCAACTGTAGTGCCGTAGTATATCCCTCCAGGGATCTCATATTCGTAGACAAATCGTTCGATCTGGGCAAGCTACTAGGGGCCAATGTGGATGAACTAGAGGCGCCAACAGTAGCCCCAGTATCCGCTACGTCACGCCAATACGATGCGATCAATAACCCTAAACTGAGGGCTTTAATGGCCATAATCGCGGGCCAGACAGCCGAGGGCAAGCGTGCCTATAATATCAAGATACCACGTCTAATAGAGGGCCGTGTCGATCGCCCACAGAAGGCCGGGCAGCCGCGTAAGGTCCTCGTATTCGCCAACTACGATGAGACTCTGGAGCTCATTCAGAATACGTTCAAGGAATACAAGGTCAACTACCTGCGGTTACATGGCTCGTACAGGGATAAGGCCGACACGATCAAGCAGTTCCGTGTATCAGGGCAGGTACTGCTGATCAATTCACAGCAGCAGTGTGCTGGCATCAACATCGAGTTCGCCACTGATATAGTCTACTTCCATAAGATCATCGACAAGAACATCATGGCGCAAGGTGCTGGGCGCGCCCAGAGGATCGGCAGAGAGCATAACCTGCAGATCCATGTGCTCACTTACACCAACGAGACACAGCACTGATCAAGGGGCCCAATCACCCTATTTTTTGCACACTGAAGGCCCCTTTAACCGCGTCATATAGGGCCTCGAAGGAGTCGATATCGCGGAAGCTGTATATGTCCCCCATGCAGTCTACCGCATAGTGGCCCTCAAAGTATACTAATGGGGCCCGTGTGCATACTCTTAGGACGTCACTGTCGCTGATGAATACATACAATAGTAGAGATATCTCCACCAGCATCGAGCCCCTGGCTATCACTAGGTACGAACCGATGATATCCATCGTGTTGGCCACTGATGTTAATGTTATCTTTACCCCGCTATCCTGTGGTAACACTGTCACGTATATCATAATAGGAGGCCGTGTATGCTACGTGGGGGACAAAAATCAATGGCCAATGAAGTCCGGCCCATAGCCTGCTTCGGCAGATGCGCAATAGGCCTTCAAGTATCTACTGTTCTCTGGCCTTTTACAGAGGCGCTGCCCCAAGTGGTAGTCGAACTCAACCTCTATTATGGACTTGATCCAGGCGACATTTGAGTGCACTCGGCGGAATATCACGCCGCCACCTCCGCGCGACACGGGGCTCTTGCGGGTCGGCACTTGGAACACCGGGAACTTCCACTCCATGTACGACGTGAGCCTACTTAACTCGATGGGGGTATGTACCACTGTAATAAGCTCGTATACACACGTTCGCCGCACTGAGTCCTGTTGAGGCATCGGAGAGAAGCTGGTGTCTATATGTACATCGTAGGACTCCAAGTAGTCAGCATTCAGCCTGTATACAGAGGCAGTGTAGTAGTAGGTGTGTTGAGGACAACGTGTGGACATTATACTCTTATGATTGGGTTGCTTCGGATTCAATTTTGGTGTCTATAATATAGATGCTGTATCTGGACAACAACGCCACTACCTTCATGCCCCCGGCTGTCAAGTCAGCGATGATAGACTGGTGCAACAAGGGTAACCCATCGTCAGGACATAGGGCCGCCAAGGAGGCAAAGAAGATGATGTGCGACTTCCGCGAGTACATCGAGAAGCTATGTAAGTTCGATCACCGGGCATACAAGATCGTGTTCACCTCTGGGGCTTCAGAGGCCAACTGCATGATATTCCACTGCGTGGTTCAAGCGCATACTCAAGCGGCCAAGGCCATTCCTCATGTTGTTGTATCGTCAATTGAGCACAAGTCAATACTGAATATGGCCCAATCATACGAGGCCAGAGGGCTTGTCACTGTATCCTATATAAGCCCCACAGCCGGCGGCCATATACTCCCCGAGGACGTTGAGAAGGCTATCCGCCGAGACACCTGTTTGGTATGTGTGATGCACGCCAATAACGAGACTGGGGCAATCAACAACATACGTTCCATCGGGGCATTGTCCCATAATCATAACGTACCCTTCCATTGTGATACGTCGCAGACGTTTGGTAAGTTCCCTGTGGCCCCTGTGGCCGACCATGTGGACTCGTTCTGTATATCGTTCCATAAACTATATGGGCCGCCTGGCATCGGCGCCCTGGTCATCAAGCGTGAACTCATCGAGGGTTATAATCTCTCCCCGTATATCTTCGGTACACAGAACGATGGCCTTAGGGGCGGCACTGAGAATCTACCAGGTATAGGCGCGTCCTTTGTCGCGACACGCTATACAATGCTCGATCGTCTACAGAAGAACGCTAGGATGATGGCCCTCAAACGACAGTTGGTACACTCGTTGGCGAGTCATTACCCCACGCAGTTGTATTCATCATATGTGGGCGGGACACCGAAGAGCAGTCCTATATCCATAGTCCTACTATCCGGTCTTGGGGACTGCTATCTGCCCAACACGGTGCTCTTGTCTGTAGTCAAGAAGACGCGGCCCCTAGTCTGCAATAGTCAACTGAGGGCCGACCTTGAGAAGCGCGGTATCATCATATCGATAGGCAGTGCGTGCAACACGTCGTCCCCTAAGGCATCGCACGTGTTGTATGCTATGGGGGCCGATGAGTATATACGTAAGGGGGCGCTGCGGATAACACTCGGGGATGACACTACCGCGGCCGATATAGACAGGTTCACCGTGGCCTTCCTCGAGCTGCTCAGTGGTCTCCGTTGAGTATGTTTCGCAGTGTATGAGGGGGCGGCACATGGGCATCATTTGGACCAAAAAACATATGGGCCTAGACGTTCCTCTTCTCTGCCTCTGCAGCTCTAATTATGACCAACAGGTCCTCGCTAGTCATGTCTGCAACTAGAGTGATATCGCTGGCTACCACCTTGCCTATTCGCTCTGGTAGAGTGTCCCTGATGCGTGCTCTGAGGTTGACTGCGTTGGGCGACTCACTGTAGAATATACGTTGTGTGTATCCTGCTGTGGCGCAGGCCTTTACGCCTATCTTGAATGATATCCTCTGCCGGCTTATTATCTTATAACTCAGTGTGCCGGGCATATGATATACCGCGAACGCCTCGCGGAGGTTTGGGTTAGGGTGCTTCGGCACTCGATCTTCAACAGAGACCTTGAGTTTAGTAGATATCGCTTTCACTTCAGTGATGAGATGGGTGTTGTCGATGGTTACGTTCTCGAGCTTCACCGTAGTGTCATCAAGGCTGTTCTTGACGATACTCACCTCGGTGATGAGATGGGCGTTGTCGATAGTCATGTTCTCCAGCTTCACTGTGGTATCATCGAGGCTGTTCTTGACATCGCCAAGCTGACCATTAGCGCGTTTGGCTTCATCGCGAGACTCTCGTGTAATGGATAGTAGCTCCTGTATCTGGCGCGTCTGTTCACGTACTTGTAGTGATAGCTCATCTATCCGAGTGTCTTTAGCTCGGATCAGTTCTCTGTACTCTCGGACCAGTTGTTCGTTGACGATCCTGCTCACCCGATGGGCAAACCTGGGGCTGGCCCATGATGCGATGTATGGGATGAGATCCGGATGCGCATAGGTGCCACGCGTCTCAAGATGACCTGTGGTTCGTACATTGAACAAGCCTGCCTGTGGAATTCCACAGGCAGAAGACACTTCATCAATATACTCGTTTGCGCATACGTTTTGCCTCCACATACCAAACTGTTTAGGCCCCCCATTCTTGCTCAACGCAAGCTTACATAGCTGCGTGGCGTTGATATACCTCGTCTGTATATTGATGATGACTCTAAAGTCACCGTATCGCCCCCAGTAATAATCTCCATCAATACGTTCGAAGGCAATGTTGGCAAGATCGTTGATCATCTCTCTCAATGAATACATACCAACTACGAGGATTCAATTTTAGAATCCCTGTAGGCTACCCGTGGGGCCACTATCTCATATACCGCGGAGTCGGCCGCATGGGATACTCTATGGCCCGCTACTAGTCCACCATAAGCCGGCTGCAAGTGAGCGGATCACCATCCCGAACCGAATGCTCGCCGAGCCCCACTACTCTACCGATGGGCCAAAAATCAAATGCTCTTCATATATACGAAGAGTGATGAATAGGGCCTATCCGTGACCATCTCATGCTCGATCGTGTAGAACAGACGCATAGACTCAGCCATGTACGCCATATCGTAGTTCTTCGGCAGCTTCAATACGGCCCATGTAGTCGACTCAGCGACGTTCGCCACGAGCGCCTCTAGGTCCACACTAGTCTTGCCCCCTGGGCTACGTATGGTCAACCGTATGTTCTTCTTATGCGGATCATAGTCCGGGCCCCAGGGAGGGTCGAAGAAGATCACATCCTGTATACGGGTCGTCCTTGCCACTGATTGGTAGTAGGTATTGTACACCAACACGTTGTCTAATCCGAATAGCCTGACGTTGTGGCACAGCTTGTTACATCTATCACTGTTGCACTCCACTGCGGCCACTCTCCCAAAGTGCTGTGCGAACAGTATGGTATTGGCCCCGAGCCCCGCGAAAGCATCCGTTATAGTGGCTGTATTAGGCACTCCGCTATCCAGTAACCACGTGCAAACGTCCTCCGCGATAGAGAACTTGGTCATGGACATTAGGCCTTCCTTATCGTACTCGAAGTTGCCATAGATCGAGGCATCCTGTGGGCCGAGAAGGTGTCTCAGTCTATTCTCAGCGTGTTCCATGTACTTGAGGACCTTATCCAGTTGCCTCTTCATTGACGGAGCGTGAGTGGTCCCTATATGTTAATGTAAGAGGGCCCCTGATTCAATTTTGGTGGAAAAAAAGGATGCTCACGTAGGCGCTGGGCCTAGACGGCTAGTTTCTCTTTCTCAGAGAGAGCATCATAAGCCTTCATCTTCTGCTTGATCTTGCCCTCAAGGGCCGCATATCCGGACGTTGGGTAGGTCACTATCCGCTCGCATACGAGGACCTTGGGGATCTTATCCAGATCGATCTTGTTGGCAGGTTGGGCCCTTATTTGATCATTGATCTTCTTCTTGTCCACCTCGACCACGCCTCCCTTCTTCTTCTCGGCGGCGATCGCTGCGTCGACCAGCTCCTTGATCTTGCGCTCTTCAACCTTGAGTATCTTGGGGTCGGGCACGTTCTTGAGCTCGATCGTCTCGTGGGGGGCATGGCAGTCGATCAATATGCCCTCGATGGTGCGCAGTATGGCGACATCGTTAATGGTCTTATTCTTCATCGAATGGGCCGTCAGGAAGATCAGCGGACAGATGCGCTGAATGAACTCTATTAACAAGTCCGATATGTACTCTCTGAACAAGGGTGATGTCCTTATCTCAGAGTACTGAGGGTCGGATTTAGCAATGTCTCGGCATATCTGCAACACGTAGTACTTGAAGGAGGTTTTGGTGTCACTACCATCATCCTCTTCATGATCTTCATGTTCGGGTTCATGGGTATCCGCCACGGGGGCCTCGGTGGGCTGATCAACAACACCATTGACTATCGTATCGATCAGCTCAGTCGCCGCATCAACAGTCACATCAGTGGCCCCGTTTGTGGCAGCAGTGGTGGTTGTTCCGTTTACCGCGGTCTTCCTCTTCTGTACTCGAACCTCGTATTTCTTCTTGAAGTCCTTCTCGGCCTTCATCATGATGTCCTTGAGGAACTTCTTGGCCTCCTCATCGCGGTCTGCCTTAGCGAAGCACTCGATGTTATTGATAAAGCTGGCCAGGCCCTTAATTAGGGGGTATAGAGGCAGTGTTTCAATGCCCGGCACAGTAACCTTCTGGCCGTCCTTCTCGATCGTTCGAGTGGTCTTGTGCATGTGCATCTTCTGAGTGATCTTCTTGCCGGACGCAAGGGCCTGTTTCATCGACTGTTCGACCAACTGCCGAGTCAGCTCATCGCAGACTATGGCGAGTACTATGGCCGCTTCGTTAGAGAACCTGGTTCGCTCATGCGAGTACGCATCGGCCTCTTCTCCGAGCGCAACGACCAACGGTGCATACTTGGCGAGAGTCGCCTTTGCCTCAGCCTCGGCCTCAGGAGTGATGTCCACCTCCTCCTTGACGGAGACCTCCTTCTCGCCGACTGTCTTGGTCACCATCACCTTGATCTTACGTTTTTCAAGATGCTCTTTGGCCACCTTGTATGCGGTCAACTGCTGACGTCTCTCCCCAATTGCAACGTCCAACTTGGCATTGAGGTTAAGCTTGTCAATATGACGACGCACGCGGGCCGCAGAGATATGTATACCTATGGCCTTATTAGTCTGTGTTCTGGCGCTCTTGGGCGGCTGTGTGGCCGGCACAGTAAGCGCCTCGGTCGGCGGCGTGTTGGGCGTCGGAGTGGTCTTCGGGGGCGCATCTATGGTATCCGATGTGGGCTTCACTGGCGCCTCGACGGCTGCTACGATACCGTTAGTGATTGGCGCTTGTTGTGCAGTAGGCTCGGGTGCGGTAACCTGCTTGCTGCGGACGGGATTACGGACTCTTTTTTGTTTTGTCTCCATGTGTTGGTGGCTGTGTTCAATTCTATACAGTCGATCACTGTCTAGATGGAAATCCCATCACTATGAACCACACGTGTACTGCCACCCATCGTCTAGGCCTTTTGACATCTCTCATTTGACAATGTCACGGCGTCATCCCCATGATCATCAGACTTGTCCTCCATCAGCCGCATGATCTCCTCATCTGTCTTCGTATTGCTCTGCTGTTGACGTGTACGCTCAGTCTGTTTAGTGCGGGCCAATAGATCTGCTAGGTTAGTGGCTTGATGAGTAGCCGTGGGGGCCGATACAGTGGGGGCTTGAGGGGCCGATGGAGCCACCTCAGGTGCTGCCTTGGGCGGCTCACTTGCGGCCGATGGTGCGGGCGAGGGCAGTGGTGGGGCCGACGAGGTCTGCG
>JACCDV010299989.1_pt1 | contig 12793 bp, 7 predicted proteins | sample 7446131 | NCBI WGS metagenome assembly JACCDV01 (sample SAMN15323448, study PRJNA562643) | freshwater metagenome | isolation source: river surface water | place: USA:Blue River Watershed | collected 2017-08-17 | reverse complement strand
GGGCTCCAGAAACCTCCTGCCGGGAGGCGGAGGTAGTCATGCCAAAGGCAGCCCGAGCACGCTTTGCGGGAGAGCGGCGAACGGCTTGGGAAAGCCTGAGGACAAACCCCCGAGCTCCTCGCCTCCCCAACTCCTAGCTCCCCCCCTAAAAGCCTATAGCCTAAACTGCTAAAAGCCTCCCTTAAGACTCCGGGATTCAACCCTCACCAGATGGAGGAAGAACTCGGCCAGGTCGTCGAGGCAGTGAAGACCGCCGGGAAGAAGTAGCAGGATCCGCAAGATTCCGGGCTGTTCTGAAGGACAGCCCGGAACTAGTGGTTTTGGGAACCTCCCATGAAAATGGACCGTCCTGAAAACCTGGATCATCAGATCGACCGTTTGCTTGCGGAATTCCATGAGGTGGCAACCTGGACTCAGGAAAAGCATTTCCTCAGGGACCGTCTGGAGGAATTCCTCCTGGCCAATGGTTATGATTGGCATCATGGAAAGACCGCTCCTTTCTATGGTCTCACCGGGATAGGAAACGATCGGGTCGAGCACATACCCTCCGATCGCCGGGGACATCTCCAACCCTACAGGGGCAAGGCGGTCCGCATCATTTGCATCGGCAGCGGGCGTTTTGAAAGAACCTACGCCGTGGGACCCACATCGCGGCACCCATCCCGCGACTGATCATGATTCAACTGTTTCAAACCTCCTCGGCTGGATTCCTCACTTGCTCATCAGGCGCCGGATCGCCTTGAGGGCCATGAACTTTTCCTCAAGATCGGCGGGAACGGAGAGGCCCACATTGCCAAGCATGAGTTCCTCCTCTTTCCAGACGCGGTCCAATCCCTCCAGGCCGTGCCGGGGATAGCGGTTATACCACCAAAGCAGGTATTCCAGCGTCCTCAACGCCGATTCCATCACCATCGGGCGCAATGTCTCGACGCCGCATTCCGACAAGCCGGGATCGGCCAGCGAATGGATCCTGACATAGGGATAGGGAATCCAAGGGAAGTTCACCACATCCTCGAATTGTCCGACTCCCGTCCTCCTCACCGTTGTTTGACCGGGCACCATGAGTGCCAGGTCCAAAATGATCATGGCGGCCTTTCCGAGTGATGCTGCGGTCTCCCGCAGTGCCATCACAATACCGAGCGATCGGTTCCTGCGAACCAACGCCTGGGATTTGTAGCCGTTCCAGATCGTTTCCGAATCGGCCATGATCATGAATCCACCCCTCGTTGAGGCAAAGGCCTCCCCGTGGATCTCCTCCTTAAGCCAGGCCGTTGCAAGACGAGGCACCGAGGGGTGGCGTTTTGGTTTTTCAGTCTGTGCTGCGCGTATGCCCGGCATCTCCTTTCCCGATGTGCTTGGTTTCATTTTATTGAGGGAATACGGACGGTGTCTCCGAAAGGCGCTTCCTTACCGTCGTTGTCGTAAACGCACCAGATGGTGGGAAAATCCCAAGGAGCTTTGGGAAACGTTCCCTCCAGATCGGTCAGGTAGATGCAGACGCGCGGGGAAATTCCCCTCTGCGCGATCCATTCCCCGACGGGACGGAAATCGGTACCCCCTCCTCCCTTAGCCTTGATCCGCAGGTGCTCTCCGCGAGCGAGTTCCTCGACCTTGGAGATCTTTGCATCGCACTGGATCAGGATGACGCGTTCGGGCCGGCAATTGCCGATGATCGAATTGATCTCCGCCTCAAAGGAAGCCAGTGCCTTCCGATCTCCGAAAATCGACCCCGACGTGTCGACCGCCACCACGATTTCCCCCAGTGTCGTGTCATGAATCTCCGGAATGAGAATGTCCTCGGGCAGGAACCGGCGGTCGGGACGGCTCCAGCTGTAGTCGGTGGCCGCAGTATTCTCAACAAAGCGCTCCAGAAGACGCTGCCAGGGCACCATCGGCTTCACGATCCCGTCGACAAGCTTCTGGATGCAACCGGGTAGCCGCCCACGTTGCAGTTTCTCGGCCGTGGCTGCCCTGACCACACGCCTTTCCCATTCGGCACCCATCTCCTCCGGACTCATCCCTTCCGAGGCCACCTGCTTCTCAAACTCCCCCCATCCCCCGTTCTTGGCGCCTCGTATTGGCTGCTTAGACACTTTCACCGGAAGAGCTCCTTGCCGGAGAAGCTTCAGGATTTCCTCCGCGGAAAGCGCGTCCAGGGAATGATCGATCAACCCGCCGGCCGGAAGATCAAGCGCACGGTTGGCGGATACGTTGGAACCTTTGTTGTAGTTATCCAGGAAGTTGTTGATCGCGTAATCCCCCGCGATATTTCCCTCCACGGTGGCCGGCAACCGGTGCAGATGACCGAGAGCCGGATGCATCACCTCATGTACGAGCAGGCCCGCCACCTCCGTGGGTTTCAGTGACTCGATGAATTCCGGATTGTATCGGATCACCACTCCGTTGGTGCAGGCCGTCTCGACCGTGGAATCCTCGATGCGTGGCATCTGCAGCAGGAGCGACGCAAAGAACGGGTGATCCAGCACGATGGCGGTCGAGGCGCGCTCTATGATGTCTTGGGCGCGGGACATGACGTGAGTGATGCCCTAGGCGAAGATCTGCTTGTTCTTGGTCGCCCATTTTCCGAAATGGGGCGAGCGTGCCAGCGTAGGATCCGACGAGATGGCCATCTTCATCGCGAAGACGCAGAACTCCTTGGGCATTCTTTCCAGATAGATGATGAAGTTCGGAAACGTCCCGGTCTTCACCATCTTGGCCAACCCCGCGCAGGTGGCATAGAGCGTCGCGGGATCCATCGGCACCTTTTCCTTGTCCGGATTTTTTAGGGCCCTTTCCAAATCGGGAAGCTTCGCGTAGACAGCCAGAAATCCGATGAATTCCGCGGCAGCAGCCTGCCCGAGGACCCCCTCCAGCAAGGCATCCCTCACCTTTGTGTCGGATGAGATGCCGACGATCGCGCTGGCCTTCTCCCAAGTGCGGGGGGAAGCGAAGTTGCTGACTCCGTCCCATTTTGCCCCGTCGAATGTGGTAAGAAGCTCCGGACGGAAACTCAGGAAGGCGATCACGAGCGGATCGATTCCGCTCTCCCCGGCCCAGGCGAGCCAGTCCGAAAGACTCAGCTGCACCCTGATGTTGACGATGCGGTTGACCACCGCGCTGGAGAGCTTCTCGATATGGACACGATCCTCGGGACGATTCCCCAGTAGCGCGAGAAAGGCATTCTCCGGGAGCCGATGATCCCCCACACGGCGGTCGTTCAGGAGTTGGAGCGCGACGTTCTGGACCGAGCGCGTGGCGCAGTTGAACTCCTCAAGGGCGATCACCGGATTCTCCGTCTTTGGCCAGAAGGCCGGACGGCTCAGGCGCATCGTGCGCACGCCTTGTTCGTCCGTGTCCAGGTAGGGGAATCCCTGCACGTCCTGCGGTGCATAATAGGCCAGACGGGCATCGATAAACTCGGCCCCGATCTCCGCGGCGTACCGGGCTACGATCGCGGACTTCCCGACGCCCGGCTGTCCCTGCACGAAGGGATTCAGTTTGGCGACATGGCAGTCGCGGAGAATGGGGAGGAGCTGTGAGGGGGTGACTTCCAGGTATTTCATGGTTGGTGAGGGGGTTGTTGCCTTCCCAAAACATCCCAAAAATCCAGGACACGAGGAGTCCGGACAAACTGCTTTCTTTGAAAAGAATCCCTTTCCCAAATCACTGCGACCAAGGGATAAGATAGACGTCATTCCTCCGAGGACATGCCCGTCACGATCACCCCTCATCTAAAGTTTGAAGCCCTGCTTGATGGCCTCCTGCGTGAGCTGGACCTGCTGCCCAAGGGTGTGAAGCCGCACCCCGTGGTGATCCCCTCGATTCCCTTCAGCGACCATCTCCAACTCGCGATTTCGAGAAAACGAGGCATCTGCATGGGATTGGAGTTCCTGACGCCATCGGGATTCATCAACCGGGTCACCGGCAGGAAAAAAAACTCCCCTTGGTCCGGGGAACACCTTGTCTGGAGAATCCTGCCGTTGGCCAAGTCCCTGGCTTCAAAAATCGGGATCGACTCAAGCGACCCCTCGGTCAGGGATCTCTTCGCCACCTCCGGCCTTCTTGCCGACCGGCTTGATCAGTACGGACACTTCCGTCCCGAAATGATCAGGGCCTGGAACGAGGGTGCAAATCAACTCGGGCAAGCTTCGGAAAAGGATGAAAGCTGGCAGAAAGCCCTCTGGACCACCCTGAAATCGTCAATCGACGAGCCCCACCCCGCGGTGAGCTGGAAACAGCTTTCCGGGGATTCCTCGGCCATGGCGGAGATCGTGAAGCTTTTTCCCAAGCTTACAGTGATCGGCACCGGATCGATCGACCCGATGATGATCGAGATCCTCGGGGCCTTGGAGCAGGAGGGGTCGGAGATCTCGACCCATCTTCTCCTTCCCACGGGTGAATACATGGGCGACCTCAGGAATAACCATGGCGGCAATCTCACCGCCGCACGGGAAAACCCGGATAGCTTCGAAGCCCCCGAGAGCCATCCCCTCCTCTGCTCGATGGGCCGCCATGCCGTGGGTTCCTTCCTCCTCTTGGGAAAGCTGGACGAGAATTATTCCGGATGGACCGAATCCCGCGGATATGTTCCCGGCACCGGATCATCATCTCTGCTGGGCGATCTCCAGCGTGACATCCATTCCCTGCAAGGCCCCGCTCCATCCGCAAATTCCGACGACGGGAGCATTCGCGTCCACTCCTGCTTCGGCCCACGCCGCGAAATGGAGGTGCTCCGTGATGAAATCCTGAGGGCCTTCGCGGAACTCGACGATCTCAAGCCCCACGAGATTCACATCGTCACCCCATCCCTAGACGTCTACGGACCGCTTGTGGCGGCCGTCCTGGAACAGATCTCACACCAGTCACCCTCCCTGGAAATTCCCCTCAAGGTGCGTCTCACGGAGACCCCTCGGTCAGGACAGAATCCGATGACCGTCGCCCTGCTTTCCCTCCTGGAAATGGCGATGTCGGGAGCCCATGAGGCCAGCTGGATCATGGAGCTGCTTCATTTGGAGCCCGTCCGCAAGGCCCTGCTCATCGGAGATGACGACCGCGGATTGGACCGCGTCCGGGGATGGATCCGGGAGTGTGGTCTCACACGCGGGTTCGCCGAGGATCCCGCCTCTCCCGCTCCCGGTTCCTGGGACTTCGCCAGGGAGCGTCTGATCGCGGGTTCCTGGATGGGGGATCTCCAGCAGGCGCGCTACACGCCGGGAGGATCCCATGTGCTTCCGGTGACCGACCAACTCGCCGGTGAAGGGGAATTGTTGGAGCGCTTCCTTGCGTGGCACGTTCGCCTTCAGGAAATCCTCGGGGAATGGAAGACGGAGGCATCCCCGGCCACCTGGGGAGACCGTCTTGTCACCGCCGCCAAGGATCTCCTCGGATGCAGCGATGGCGAGGATCTCAAGGTGCGCCCGCACCTGAACTTCCTGAAGGAGGTCTCCTGCGAGACACCGGTTGATGCCGGAACCATGCTCGACTGGCTGGATAAGGCCACCGGTGACGAGCGTCGGCGCTCACCCCATTCCGGCAAGATCACTTTCGGCAGGTTCAAGCAGCTTCAGAACCTCCCCTGCCGCGTGCTCTGCATGGTCGGCATGCAGGACGGCGCATTCCCCGGCCAGAGCCGGATCCCCGCTTGGGACCTGCTTCAGGCCAAGCCCAGGATGTGGGACCGCAATCCCCGGACCGACGACCGGCAGCTCTTCCTCGATGCGCTGCTCACGCCGACGGATCGCCTCGTCATCACCGGGTCGACCCGCAACATCCGCACCAACAAGGAGGAGCCATTCTCCACCTGCGTCGACGAACTGCTCCGCGTTCTTGAAAGCATGGGGTCAAACCGAGGTAAGCTGACCTTCCGTCACCGCCTCCAGCCCTATTCGGAGAAATATTTCAGCGGAAACCCCGACGACGATGATACCCTCCCGCGCTCCTTCAGCAAAACGCAGGCAGCGGTGGCGCGTGGCATCAGGGAGGCCGAAGGCGAGCGGGCCCCGCAGCCTTTCCACATCAAGAGGGATCCCGAAGAGGGAGAGCAGGCGGATGCACAGCCACTCGAGATGGAAATCACACTCAAGGAGCTTGTCGACTTCTGGAAGGATCCCGCGAAAGCCTACGTGAAGGCACAGGGCATCGCGCTTTGGCGTGACGAAGAGGATGACGAGGCGCTCGATCATGCCCCCGTTTCCCTGAACACCCTAGAGTCCTGGAAGATCCGGGACGCCATCCTCCGGGAACAGGCCTTTGCCGACCAACCGGACCTTGACCTTGTGGAGGCTCGGCTTCGTGCCGACCGCATGTTGCCCGCGGGAGAATTGGGCACCAAGGTCTGGGAATCCCATCTTCAGCGTGCCCTTCCGCTGGGAAAAGTGCTTGCGGATCTGGGCCTGGTCAAAAAACCCCTCGCCTGCACCGTGATGTTCGCCGCCGCCGATGGAATGCCTGAAATCCACGTGAAGGTCACGGGAGAAGTTCTTCTCACCGAAGTTGAAGGAACCGCTTCACCGGCCCTCGTCTTTTTCAGTGCCGGAACGTTCGATAAGGCGAAAAACCATCTCGAGCCCTTCATCCACTCCGTCTTCTCAGCTCACTGCGACAGGCTTCCCCAAACCTTGGTCGCACGACTTTTCGACGAGGATCATGTTGCCAAGCCCAAGGAACTCCCGCCGATGATGCCGCCGGAATCCCCCGATCCGTTCCTGGACGCATCCCGGTGGGCAATCGTCACGCAGTCGTTGGTCCGCGGTTACCTCATCGGCAGAAAACGTCCACTCTGTTACGCCCCCGAGACCACCGATGCCTACCTGAAGGGTGTCGAGGGAACCTCCAAGACCCCTGCGGAAGCCTTGTTAAAGGCAAAGGCATCCACTTGGGAGGGAGAGACCCGACTGCAAGGTTCGGGCGAAAAAATCCCGAACGAGGGCTCAACCCTCCCGGCCAGAATTGCTTGGCGTGATAGGGATCCCTTTGCCGCTCCGGAAGGCAGTGCCGATTGGGAACGATGGGCCAATGACATCGGTAAACATCTCCGCGCCTGGAACAACCAAACCTAAGTTCCCATGCCCGACTTCCACATCATCAACGATCCGATTCCCTCCGGGCTCTCCGTGATCGAATCTTCCGCGGGAACGGGAAAGACCTATACCCTGAGCAGGCTCGTCCCGAGGCTGATCCTGGATCCGGATTCCGGCATCACGGAGCTGAGCCAGATCCTGCTCGTAACGTTCACAAACGACGCCGCGAGGGAGCTTGCGGACCGTGTCCGCAAAGCGCTTGAGAAACTGCTCGCCCCTCCGGAACGGGATGAGGCCGTCAAGGACCCCGCGATCCACGAGCTTCGCACCGCCCATACCAAAACCCTCGGAGCCGAAGGATTGCGGACCAAGATTTCCGCGGCCCTGCTCGATATCGACCGCCTGAACGTCTCGACCATCCACTCCTTCTGCCAGCGCACACTGCAGACGGAGGGAGCCCTGTGCGGATTGCCGGTCATGCCGGAACTGGTTACCGGCACCGACGAATTGATCGAGGACTCCCTCCACGGCCTTTGGGAAAAGGAAATCGGATCCTCGGAAACGGCTGCATCCCTGGCCACCGGCGACAAATGGAAATTCGCGGAGGATCTGAAATTTCACAAAGCCTTCCTCTCCCACCACCGTGCCGATCCGGTTCCTCCGGCCGTCGATTTTCACACGGCGCTCCGGAGCCTCGACGGGCTTGCCGCTTCCTACACCCCTGCGGTCTGCGACGAACTCAAGCGTCTTCTCGATGCGGTCACTGTGTGGAGCGAGACCAAGGCCCCACCATCCCCGGGCGAGACCCTTGAATTCTTCATCACCGCGCTCCGCGATTCCCAGAGTGCGGCTGCCCCGGGATTCCTTGGCTCTGTACGGGAAATCGCCAGAGTCCCCGACTGGATCAACGGAACAAAGAATTCCAAACAGAAACAAGAAGTGATGTCCTGCCAGGCCGTCCGGATAGCCGCCGAGGCAGTGAATCTCTTTGCCACGTTACGCTGGCACTTCCGAATCTCCTGCCTTCACAAGATCCATGCCGAGGTCGACCGGACGCTCGGCAAAAACAGGCAGATCAGCTACGATGGACTCATCGTCAGGCTCTCTGAGGCCCTCAAGGGAGCGAACGGCCCCCAGCTTGAGGAACGCCTGCGCGCGCGCTACCGGATTGCCCTGATCGACGAGTCCCAGGATACCGATCCTCGCCAGTTCGGAATCTTCGAGCGGATCTTTCTGGCGAACACCAGTCACAGCCTCGTGCTGATCGGCGATCCGAAGCAGGCCATCTACGGATTCCGTGGCGCAGACGTGAACACGTACCTGCAGGCAAAACTCCGTCCGGGCACCGTTGTCCACGGACTGACGCGGACGTTCCGCGCGCCCGCGAAGCTTGTCCGAAGCACCAACGCCCTTTTCAGGCGGCCCGGTTCCCTCCTCAAAGAGAACCTGCTCTTTGAACCCGCCACCTCGGGCATCAGTGGTGATCGTCTGCTGCGGATTGGAGGCGAAAAGTCCGGGGCCCGTCTGGAATTCTGGAACGCACCCGATGGAAATAATGATTATTCCAACAACCCTGCCCGACTCGCGAGAATCGCCGGTGAGGTTGCTTCCGAGATCGTCCGCGTCCTTGCCACCGGGACATTGGTCTCCCTCGATGAAGCGGGACATCCAATCGGGAATCCCGAGCCCGTTCATCCGGGACACATCGCCGTTCTTGTCAGCGCCGGGTATCAGGCCCAGGAAATCGAAAAGGCCCTCAAGGCCCGGAACGTCCCTGCCGTACGCGCCGGAGGGGACGACGTCATGGCCTCCGAGGAAGCGACCGACCTGCTTGCCATCCTCAAGGCGCTTGATGATCCCCGCAAAAAATCACTCCGCTTCGCGGCACTCGCCACCAGGATGCTCGGACTCACGGATGAGGGCCTCCGCGCGCTGGATGCCTCCGAGGAGGCGATGCTTCCCGATTTCCTGAGATGGGAGGAAGTGCTGCTCGGGAAAGGTGCGGCGGTCGCCCTCTCCCTGATCGATTCGGAGAAAGGAATCGTCCGCCGCCTCGCCACCGGGGACGACGGGGACCGCAGGGTCACCAATTTCCGCCAGCTCTCGGATATCCTGCAGGCCGCCTACGCCGAACATGGAAGCCACCCCGAGAAACTTCTGCGGTGGTTCTCCGGGGAGGTTGCACGCGCCACGGATCGCAGTGATGTCGAGGAACGCCAGCTCCAACTCGAAAGCGATGACGATGCCGTCAGGATCGTGACCATGCACAAGTCGAAGGGACTCGAGTATCCCTTGGTCTTCTGCCCTTTCCTCTGGGACTCCAGCGATCCCCGCGATCAGGAAAAGCTCTCGCGGCAAGGTGCCCCCGACCAACTGGTCGACACCAAGCTGGCATCCACCATCGTCCGGGATGGCCGGAGCGAGGAGGAGCGCTACAAGAACGCATTGGAGAAGCGGCTCGGCGAGCTCCAACCCGGCCTGAAAGCGGCAGCTCGGGGAAAGCTTCTTGAAAAATCCGCCTGCAGTTCCGCCGAGGCGGCCCTTAGCCGGGCCTCACTTGAGGAACGCATCCGGTTGGCCTACGTCGCCATCACCCGCGCGCAGGTCAAGGTCTGGATTCACTCGGGTGAGCTTCGTGGTTCAAAGGGTTTTGCCGCCTCGGCACTCGACTGGCTTCTGCGCACCGAACACCTTGCGGAGGAGAACCACCCGTTGGATGAATTCGATTTCGAGATCTGGCGCCTGAGTGCCGCCGCCAAGGATCGCGGATCACGCCATCAAGGTGGCATTAATCTGCTCCTTGCGGATACGCAACTGCGGGGCCTGATCACTGCCAAAACCCCGCCGGCACCGAACGATAACCCTTGGAATCGCAATCAGGACAACGATCCGGCGGATCTGCATCCCCTGCCAGCTCCGGATAACATCCCTGAGCCTTGGTATCTCACCTCCTTCAGCTCCCTTACCAAGGAGAAGGATCCTCATTGGGAACCAGAAAATCCCCAGCAGAGTGAACCGACTCCCCCGCCTTCCGACACGCCCTCCCCGTCAAATGAGAACCCCTTCCGCAAGGCTGCCGGAGGCAAAACCGTCGGCACGGTCATCCATGACTGGATCGAAGGTTGGAACTTCGGACCGGTGGACGCGGAGGCTTTAGGAAAGCATCTGGAGGGCTACACCCTGCCCGAGCAGAAGGATGGGGAACCCCTGTTCCGTGATTCCGCGCTGGGAATGCTCGATCAACTGCGCGGATCGGTCCTTCCCGGCTTTGACATCACGCTCGAAAAAGCCTGTCCCGAGCCGAAATCCTCCGAGTGGCACTTTCACATCCCCATTCTCGAGGATCGTCCCCTGAGCACCCGGAGCCTCGCCCGGATCTTCGAACACCACCCTCAGGACGGCTACGAAGATTATCACCAGCGACTGGAGGATCTTGATACGGGGGATCTCGGTGGATTCCTGCACGGCTTCATCGACCGCCTGGCCGTTCTTCCGGAGAAGGGCCGGTGGGGCGTGGTCGACTGGAAGACCAACAGGCTCCCTTCCTACGACCTTGCCTCCCTGCGCAAATGCGCCGTCGAGAGCCACTACTTCCTCCAGTGCCATCTCTACCTCGTGGCGCTTGGCCGCTATCTCGGCGGCCTCGACAAGGTTTCGGGTGCCTGGCTTGTCTTCCTTCGCGGCATCTCCTCGGGAACCACCGCCGGCAACCTCCTCATCGACCCTCCCCGTCAGCTGCTCGAGGAACTCGACTCCCTCTTTTTCAAACCATGAAACTTGCTCCCGAGATCCGATGGCTCATCGACCGCTGGGGACTCCCCGGCCAGGAATCCGTCACCGGCGTCGTCAAGGACCTCCTTGAGTCCGAACGCACCAAGGGAAGCACCGCCCTGCAGCTACCCTCACCCGTGACCGACTGGGGACGCGCGGCATCCGCAGCCGGTGACACCGTGACCTCGCCTCTGGTACGCCTCGAGCACGGTGGCTCGGAGTACCTCCAGTCCCGCCGCTGCTACCTTGCGGAGGAGTCCATCGCGACACGGATCCTCGGCATCGCGGGGGCACATCCGCTCCCCCCCCCCGAGGCGGGCCCCGAGAGCCTTCTCAAAAGCCTCTTCCCCCACGCGGCGGAGGGAGACCTGCAACTCAAGGCGGCACGCACGGCTTGGGAACAACGCCTGCTCATCCTCACCGGCGGCCCGGGCACGGGCAAAACTTTCACCCTGTCCCGAATCCTCTCGCTTCTCATCGAATGCGGTATTTCCGCCGACTTCATCAGGTTGGCGGCACCGACGGGCAAGGCGGCGGACCGGATGAAGCAGAGCGTTGAACAGTCATTTTCCAGCGCGGGGAAAGACGATGATTCCGAACGCCGGAAGGATCTCCTGAGAATCGCCCGTGGCAGTTCCACGATTCACTCCCTGCTCGGTTACAACCCCTCCAAGGGACGCTGTCGCCATGATGCCAAGACGCCCCTTTCCTGCGAAGTACTCATTCTGGACGAGTGCTCGATGGTCGATCTCCATCTCTTCCGGGCACTCCTGGAAGCCCTCACCGCGCATGCAAGGCTGATCCTCCTCGGGGACCCGCTTCAACTTCAGAGCGTCGGTCAGGGGAACGTCCTCGGGGACCTCGTGAGCCATGCAGCCGATCCCGGCTCCCCGCTCCATTCCTGCCATATCCATCTCACCGAGTCGCAACGCTTCAAGGACCGCAAGGGCATCAAGGCGCTCGCCCAGGCCCTCGAGTCATCCGATGCGGATGCGGCCGAATCCTTGTTGCGCGCCGCCCAGGGCGCTTCGGAGGAGGGGGTCGCGTGGATCATGCCCGAACGGGGCCGGATTCCTTACAAGGCATTCCCCGAAACCGTCCGGAGAGCCGTCGAAGCTGTTGCCTCGGCACGTGACGGACAGACCGCCCTCGATCTCCTCGGCTCCGTCTGCATACTCACAGCCCATCGCAATCACTCCCTCGGGGCGAAGGCGATCGGCGAAAGGATCACCCGCGAACTCAAGTCGAACGGGATTGGTCCGGCAAAGGGCCTGCCGCCCAATGTTCCCGTCATCGTGAATGAAAATGATCCCGAAACCGGCCTGCGCAACGGCGCGGTCGGCATCCTTCACACCGTGAACGACGGTGTCCGTCGCGCCTACTTCCCGGGTCCGGATAAAGCGCCGACACCCTACCCTGTCGGCGCCCTTCCCGATCACAGTCCCGCGTGGGCGATCACGATCCATCGCTCCCAGGGAAGCGAATACGACGATGTCCTGGTGATACTGCCTTCCGGAGAGAGTCCGCTCACCACGCGCGAACTTCTCTATACCGCCATTACCAGGGCGAGGAGGAACGTCCACATCGCCGGGTCCCTCGACATCGTCAAGACCGCGGTAAAAACACGCTCCGATCGCATCACCCTTCTCAAGGCGGCGCTGGACCGGGTCGCCTGACCCTGATTCCAGGAGCGAGCTCAATCCGGCCAGCGCCTGACCGGGCAGAGGAGATCCGATTCATATCCCAGCGACACCAGGGCTTCCTTTTGCTCTCTCGTGATACGGCTCTTCCAGGAACAGAAGGCGTCATAGGACCAGTCGCGGAGCTCCTCGGCGTTCTCCGACGTCAGCGTGAACTCGCGATCATCCAGAATCAGTCGCGGGTGCCAGTAGATGATCTGATCCGGAACCCCGTCTCGGACATCGGGCAGGGTATTCCCTGCTGAGTGCTCCCCTTTGCGGATTTCCTCCCACTCCCTGTGAAGCTCCAGAATCTCCAGATAG
>JACCDV011122610.1_pt1 | contig 12795 bp, 11 predicted proteins | sample 7446131 | NCBI WGS metagenome assembly JACCDV01 (sample SAMN15323448, study PRJNA562643) | freshwater metagenome | isolation source: river surface water | place: USA:Blue River Watershed | collected 2017-08-17 | reverse complement strand
GTCTATTCTTATTTTTTCTACTATTTCAATTGTAAATTTTATTGAAATTGATTATTTTTTTCTTTTTAATAATATTACTGTCTTATCCATCATATTTCTATAAAAGCGCTGCTAAATTATTTGAATTTCATGATAACGTATATAATATAGATTTGTTCAATGGGCAATTAACAGCAGGCAGTAATTGAGCATCAACCCTTTAAAAGCTCACACCCTCTCTATCAGGAAGCATTTGTTATTAAGGAAGGAGGGAAGAATTATATCCAATCTCGTCAACCTGTGCAGGATAAAGAATACTAAGGATGGAAGAATGTGATTTTGGACAAAAAAAGCCCTTTGAATCATTAATTTTTACTACTTCCTTAACATACCGGCTATCAACACGACAAAGAAATGTGCGGTAAATCAGGGACTGCAATTGTATTTTTAACTCTATCTAGAACAACTACCCCTACTTCCCAAATAGCCTCGCGGATTAAATCAAAAGAAGAAAACCTGATAACTCATACTTCAAGGAGTCAGAACTCTGGTACTTGTTGCTTGCACTTGTCAACGCTAAAAACGATTTGAGAAATTATGGTGGAAAGATAGGGGATATCAAGCCTGAAAATATATTCATTGATAATAATGGAAGTGTCAAAATTGGCAATCTTTTCTCCTCTCCCAAAGAAACCAACGCATTCACCAAGGCAAAGGATTACGCCAATCCAAATCTGAATGTTTTCTTAGCTCCAGAAGATTTCGCTGATTTAGTTAAAAACTCAATCGACAACAAAGCCAATAATCAATCTGAGATCTTCGCAATCGGACTTACTGTACTCGCAGCAGGGCTTTTGGATGACTGCAGAGGAATCTATAATTATAAGAAACTTTAATTCAATGTGGCGGAGCTTAATCTACGCAAAGACCATTGGAGTGAGCACTCGAAGTACTCTTAAATCTTCAAAAGCATCATTCTTAATCTTGTTGATTAAAGCCCAGCGAAGAGAATTTCAGGCAACGACCTATACAAGTTTATTTCAAAATACGAGAATCCAATAAAAGCTAAGGAGCAATTCATCATCTCCCACCCTCCTGAAAACCTATAAACAGGGGTCTCCATCGTCCGCTCCAAAATCCATTGATCTGCACCATCTCATGATTTCGCCCATTAATGAAATAAGCTATTTATGTATACCCGTCAATTGAGAAGGAAAGTAATGAAAAGATGATAAGTTTTGTATAGTTGCATAGCAAGCAAAGTAAAAGAGTTTATAGTATTGCTAATATTATGATTGGGGATAGATATTATTAATGGATGTGGATGCTGGGTCAGAGGTTCCCAATTTGTTAATCAAAATTTGTTGCATTAATATTCTTCTAATAAATCGAACATTCTAAACAATATTATTAAGGATAGTAAATCTTCCAAATGTTACCAGCATCCCTTCATCTGTTCGAATAGATCACCCCTAACATGTTCCACCTCATCCAAGAATTAGATAAGCCCAAACTAAGAAATATGTTCAATGTCAATAAGAGCTAGGTACAGCTAACCCTCACTGATAATTTCATTGTCCTCTCCGATCATCTCAACTTCAGATCGCCCACCCACTTCTGCAAGCTCAACTTCGATCTCAAGTTCGAAGTTATCTACCAAACTTCACAGGTATATCTTACTATATGTAGCAAGAGGACCACCTTGGAACGCCAACCGCATTCAAACTTTAACGCGATGGATGCCACGAACAACTTACTTTCAACCCTTCTCTTTCAACCATTGTCGACCTTTGGGCCATTGAACTCGAAAAAAGGATCAATCAGCGCAATTTTCATAAACTCTTCAAGGCCAAGAAGAAAATTGGTAAGGGAGCCTTCGCAACTGTTTATCTCGCCGAGCGGCTTAGAGACCATAAAATGGTGGCTGTAAAGGCTTTCTCGAAGGAAAAGCAGTATTCAGGAGACAAGGGGAAATAATCGCTGGAAAACTAGATAAAGCTGATGAGGAAGCTGAGCCACCGCAACATAATGAAACTGGAGGGAGTGTACTAGACGGAGAATTCGATCTACGTCATCCTCGAATACTTCTAGGGTATGCAGCTCAATTAGCTCTTAAAAGTATATTTTCTTCTATTCAGAGCGGCAAAAAAATATAGGCTGACTAGGCCAAATCCATAATCCAAAATATTCTGAGAGGACTCAGCCATCTGGCTAGAAACAGAATAATCCATCGAGATCTCAAACCCTAGAACATCATGTTCAGGAAGGATAAGTCATGGGATCTAGCCATTTGCGACTTTGGCCTCGCCACCTTTGCCGAAGAAGAAAAGTATCTCTTTGTTAGGTGTGGAACTCCGGGCTTTGTTGCCCCATAAATCATCAATATTCGAGATATGAGCACCAAAAGCGACCCCATTAGTGACGTCTTCTCTGCAGGCATCATCTTCCATCATCTTTTGTTTGGCACTTCCATCTTCGAGGGCAAAAAATACAATGAGATACTTTCTCAGAATAGGGCATGTGAATTTAATTTCACCAAAGAAATGTATACTAAATTGGGCCCTAAAACCATGGATTTACTCACTAGAATGTTGGAAAAGGACCCATTGAAGAGAATATCTGCCGAGTCAGCTTTAAACCACACTTACTTTATGTCTGAGATGGATGTGGAATGGGAAACAAAGGCAGCCTTCAAATAGCTAACGAACATGAATTCTCCAAGCAATTACGCAAAGCTGAAAGATATCGAGATGACTCCTTCAAGTTTAGGGCAGGCGAAGGTACAATACTTTGAATCTACCCGTCGAGAGGGAATGCGCCAATTCCACTCAAACGTTTGATTATTACTGCTACTTATCAACCTATAATGTCCTGTATTTCAGCTAATATTTGGGAATGATTGATAATTATCGATATGATGTGTATCAATTGTTTTCAAGATGGAAGCATATCTTCTCGAAGGCCTGCTCTTGTGAAATCCCAGGGCTGATCTTCAGAATCACGCTCGAGTACTTTTAGTTGAGGTGTTTTGTTACCTCGGGGGATGTTGTGTTGTTTTCTTATATTATTGCGATCAGACTGGGCTGGATATAGACGTCCTTCAAGGAGACCACCTGCCCTTCAGTTCGAGGATACCCCTCAAGAACGAATCCTTGCATTTGAGCGTCAACCTGGCTCAGTCGGCTTTGGATGAGTCCGTTCATTATTGAGTCCTTTACTAAAGTTTTCCTTCTGATGTTTTACAACACCAATCTTCCCACTTCACTGTTTTTGGATATTTGGTCACTGAGTTGCTATCGTGCCATGGCCAAAACAAATCCATATCTTTTAGCCAATTTCTTAGCAACATTCACTCTTTGCTACTTCTTGCCTCCCAGAATGAGAATACTTGCAGGTCGTTTAGGCCTCTTTGTTTTGATCTTGAACTTTAGCAGTCTGGCTATGTCTTAAAGGATGTCGTCCCTGCTCCCCGTCGAACAGTCGATTTCGAAGTAATTATTAGGATAAATCTATTTGATTTGCTGTATATTTAGGAGATAGTCTTTGGCGTGATTCTCAATGTGAGTGCTCTTGTTGGAGATGATGGCCTTATCCAAAGTTTTCTCATAAATTTTAAATTTCTCCCTAGATATTCAAAATATTTACTCGCAGAAGTTGAGGATCTTGTGGTAGGGCATATTGAGGATGATGAAGGCATCAGGAAAAATACCCTCACGCTGCATGGACAAGCCCTGGACCCTCGTCCTTGGATATCCTGACAAAATGAAACTTTTCTTTTATTTCTGGATCGCTTAGATTTCCTTCTTTACCATCTTCGTAACGATATCGTCTTTCACTATGGTAAAATGCTTGAAGTAAGACTCAATTTCTTATCCCAGTTCTTGCTTTTTGGACACTTCTTTTTTGAGGAGGTCGCCAACTGAAATGGTGGTAAACTTATAGTAATCAGCGACTTGAAGAGCAAACTCTCGTACTTTGAAGCCGGGAGGACCAATGATGAATATCTTCTTGCCTAACTGAGGAGGGAGGTACTTGTGGGGGAGGACAGTTTTTCGATGAGATAGGAGATGGGGTCGTCGGGCTGTTTGATGACCAGGTGCTTCACGAGATCTTAGAAAAGGTCATAGACGTGTTCTTTGGCAAGATAGTTCTCGATTTTTGTTTGATATTACAGCTTTTGCTGTTTATCCATTTAAGTTATATTTATATTAAATTATTCAATCATAAATCAGCTTTATCGCCAGTCTATGTCTCACCGCTCTTGCCTTCCCCTACCTCGCTCTCCACTTTGCTCTACTCAACACTGCTTTAGATTACCACGATTTCTGCCTTTTATTATGTATTGGGCTATTCGGATGCTGGGGGGCTACATCCATTCACATGTTCTTGAGTGGTACTATCATCTTGGGTTTAAATTTCGGACCCAGGATGGCAATTAGGTGCAACTTCTGTCTTTGTTTCAGTGACCTAGTGGCTCTAGACCTACGCCTTTGGAGTTTCAGAGTTTGTAGGGTCTGCTTCTGATTCCACTTTAGTCTCTTCTTTTGGGGGCACTTCAGTGGTTAAGACTTACTTCACCTTTTACTCAGATGGTGCTTAGCCGGCTTTTTTGGCATCATTTTTTTTGTTATTTTTTCCTGGGGATTTTTTAAGCTTTGTTTAAGGTTATGGCTGTTTCTTCTACTCTTTTGGTGCTTCAACTTTTTCAGCAGGCTTTGGCTCCTCCTTAGCTTTCTCAGTTTTTGGCTATTTCACTTTTTATTGTTTTGGCTTTTATTGTTTTGACTGTTTTTATTGTTTTTTTGGCTATTCTTTTTTCTTATTCTCGATTTTCACCTCTGCCTTTTTTTATACTTTGGGAGGACTTACCTCTTTCTTATCCTTGCTCACTTTAGTCGCCTTCTATTGCTTAGCGCTGTTTTTGTTGTCTTTTGGGGTTGAGACTTGCTTTTTCTAAGATTTCTTAGGCTTTCCTTCAGATTCTCTTTTTTTGACAGGTACGGACTTAACTTATTATTTTTTGGATTTTACTTCCTAAACCTTTTTCTTCTTATCTTGAGCCTTACTTTTTTAATTATCTTTTTAGGTTTTCTTAGGGGTGGGTTTGGATTATTGTTTTTTAGATGATTGATTGGAGGTGTCTACTTTACTAGTTTTTTTCTATTGCTATTTGGATTTGGTTGTTTTTTACTTTTTATCGGATTTGGAGGGTTATTTTGATGGTTTTTCACGAGATTTAGGCGATTTGTCTTCGATCTTCTTCTTATCGTTAGTTCTCTTTTGCTTAATTTGCGCAGATTCATCCTCACTCTCATCTTATTTATCCCTCCCCTTCACGTTTGGACGCTGAGATTTCTCAAATGTCAGCCAAACACAAATACAAATGATGAGGGCCAACAAAATTTTATTTTTCATATTTAAATTATATATCTAATATCATACAATTACTGTAAATACAAATCTTTACTTCATCTAAGATTATCGCTATTTACTCATCTCAGGGATCCTTTAAAAACAATCATTAAAGCAGTTAAATGTCAAATTGTGCAGTTTTCCCTCTAGGAGTAAATAAATAGGGCTAAATAGATGGTAAGAGCTATGGCTTTGAGGAATTGGCGTTTATAGTTATAATCAAACTCCAAGTTCAGCATAATATGCCTTAAAATCGAATTTTTGGCCTGGAGGGGCAAATGCGCCTGGAACTTTCTCGTTGAAGTCATTAATATAATCTTCAAACTCCTTTTTGCCTTGGTTGGTTGTTAGGTTGAAGGGGAAAGTTTTCTTGTCTCGCACCACTTTTCTCTCTGCTTCGTTAAACCATTTTCCATCGTCTTCGTTCATGAAGTATCTGTCCCAAGCCTCGTTTCTCAAGGCACCGAAGTTTTGAAGCAGCTCCAAAGGATTGATTTTAGGAATAACAGATCTCCTGGCCTCAGGGGTCATGTCGGAGTAATAGTTGTTGTGGACATGATTGGCCCATTCGGATTGAAGTTTGAGGAAGTCAACGTAGGTTTGGGTTGATGCCTCAGCCCTGCAGTGCTCGGGTACGAAGAATCCAGGAGTTGCATTCTCAATGCGACAAAACCTCTCTCTTCTTCGGCTCTTGAGGATCCAGTGATAAGGATGAAGACTAAGTAGAAGAAAGAACTACGTTTCTCTGGCGATGTGCTCGAAGAGTACGTTTCTTCTGAGGTGCTTGTCGAGGTGGAGAAGTCTGTCTTCGGGAGTCTTCATAAAAACTTAAGTACTAAACCTTGCTGTCTGAAGATATCGACGTGGAATCTCATCTCGAGAATGGTGAACCATTTGGCGATGGGAGCCCAGAGTCTGCCCAACAGTGTTTTATTCATGAAATTGAAGTGATTCACTGAATATCATCCAATTCATACATCTGAGATGCTCGTAGGGGTTCGAGTGATACCATTTTTTTGGAGCTGTGATGGATCTAGCTCTACTAAGGCCGTTGACAGCCTTTTAATACACAACTTTTTAGAGTCTCACCATTATTAAATAAATTATGGATAATAATTTTGTTTAATCAACTTTTTCAAAATCCATCACACTCATATCTAGATCTATCATCCAACACTTACATCATCAACAGAAAAATAAATCAAATTAATCCCTCCAAGTTTTGTCTTTTGAGAGTGTTGCCCAAGTGAATGAAGGGGAAGCTTAGTTTATTGCAATAATAAATGTAATTTATTTGATTAATGACCAATAATTACCGAAGCCGTAGTTTTTCATTCAAATAGTTCAAATAATCCAAACTAGCATCCAATTGTCCTCCTCATTCCTCCCCTACATTCATCCCTTCCAAGAAAGGCAATAACTCATAAATTTTGGATCGATCTTCCTATCTTGGAATCACATACGCATCACCACAACAATATTATACAAACAACAATAGAAATCAAAAACATTTACGAATTTAATGCCGTGTAAACTTCTTCAAGAAGGAAACAGACGGCCTCAATAATGACATCCTTAGCAAGCCTCTCAATCAAAATTTCTCATAACTCTCCACTCCTAATGAAAATAACAATATCTTCCAGTTTAAAAGTATCAGTCCGGTCAAGCAGGCTGATAAAAATTAGAAATGTCTTTACAATTTCTTTGCCAAAATGTGGAAACATTAGTGCAAATAATCATAATAACTTCGTAGAACTGAAATTCGGGATTTGGAAGAAAGTTCCAAACCTAAAAAATCAAAATCTATCCTACTTATTCGTAAGATAAATAAAAGAAAAGATGAAGTAATTAAAACAAAGTAATAAATCTAAAACTCGTTTCGGAACAAAAAACAAATCCCCATCCATCATACTCAATTCCACTTTAACAAGAGACAAAAAAAGTCAAAGACTTAGCATTCTCCATCTGTACCAAAATAGATTAGAAACTAGGAGTTTACCATCAAAATACATAGAGCAGTCTAAGAAATCCTTAGACTTAGGACCTCTATAAAAGATTCTAACTAAGTGTAGTTTCGCAAAGATGATTTGGAGACAGCCAAAAAGTTCGACACAATAATGATGATATAAGGAGGCCATTTTAGCCAGCCCATAAAGAAAAGGTAGACAAAACTAACCAGAACCAATATGAGAGGGACGCAAAAGAAAGGCGAATAAAAGAAATAATAAAATGAAATTGGTCCTTGGAAAAGAAGAATTACCAACGATTTCTAATCTTTATTTTGAATTAATCAACCTTTTTGTCTATCTCTTTCATAATTCTTTACTATCACTTCTATATTAAGAAATATTGATAGGGCAACAACCTTGAAAATCCATACATACACACAAACAGATGTAATTTTATTACTTTCCATTTTTATTTAATAGTCATTTAATATGGTGAGTTGACATTTATAATTTTAACAAAGGGATGTTTAGGCCAGAGAAATAAGTAGATAATCTCAATGAGATACATAAACAAATAAATGACGAACAGCTTTCCCTAGTCAAGTGCATTTATCAGTACGAGATTATGATGAATACGCATGTGGAAGATGCCAACGAAATTGGCAAAAATAGTTAAGAATACAGACAAGCTTTTCGCCCTGAGGATAAATAGGAAAAGATTGTAGTCAAATAAGTGAAAATTTTTTCCATGGAGGATTTTCTTAAAGATCTGGGAGAGATAAACATCGTAATAGAGAGCGAATAGAGTCAACCGATAATCCCAGGAATAATTACTGCTCGATAGTATAACTTACTGTTTGGAATTTGACCACACTCATAGCTGTATTTGTCTTATTTCAATACTATGATAATTTAAGCAGTAATTTATCATCAATTACACTCGGGGGATGTCAAATCACTTAGTTTGGTTAAGGTTGGAATCGAAATATCCTTGTATCTCATATTTCAGTTGAAACTAAAGTTTGCTATAAAATTAATTTGATTAGAAGTATATAAGAGATCATTATGACTAGTTTAATCAAAAGTCAATGTATGGTAAACTATTATCATATGTATGTATGATGAGTGTAAAAAAATCAATTTAGTATTTTTTATTTTAAGTCCCTTCCTCCCTTGAGGTGGAAGATCACACTCCATCTGGCGATTTTCCTGGAGGTGAGTATGTATGGTAGAAAATCATGCTTTTTGAAGTGGTCAAAAAGTATTCGAAAGACTAAAGAATGATGAGGGAGATCTTAGTTGACAAATAAAAATTGCAATTTTTTGAAACGAAGATACTTATAGTAATTAATCTTGAGTGACTTCAAGTACTCGAAGAACTATTTCACTGTGATGCTCAAAGACTTCTTCTCAATTATCACTTTGACCAACTCAATCATCCCATCGTCTTCATTAAGCTTACGAAAGAAACTACGAAGGATGTTCGAGTTTACATTTCTATTTTCGTTCTGCTTTCCTTCCTTTTTACACACTCTTTTTTGCTTTATGTTCCGTGATGCCCTTTTTGTGTTTTGGGTAGATCTTTTTTTCTAGGTTTAAATTTGAACAGAATTTTGAAGGGAATGTGGGGAGGAGGGGGTATTATGTTCTAATTGAGGGAGATTGGGTGAGGAGGAGTGATAATTTTAATTTGGGAGTGCAAAGGAGGAAGAATAGTGATTATAAGGAATATTAGCATTTTGTACATAAGTTTGCAAAGAGTATTGATAATAAGGAAAAAGTGGGTTGAAGAAGGGGAGGCCATAAGAATATGTACTGTAGTCCATGGAGTTAGTTAAACCTTGCATTTGATTGAATTCTTGTTGATTAATTTATATTATAGCTCAAATGCTAATCAATAGCCAAGATCTAGTCCTTCTTTCATTCTCACGACAAATACACTCATCGATATACCCTTATCACCCCGCCATCATCTTCTCTCCTTGACAAATTTCATGGGTAACCTTATAAACGGATTTACTACACTAATCAATTTTCTCTATTATTCGGCCAAAGGGTCAACGATCAAATTAATTAGAATGCCAGGCGATGCAAAGCCTTAGAGGAAATTGATGGGGAGTTTGTCTAATGATTGGGTTGAGGAATAAATGGGAAGATGGTTTCTGAGTTTTAGTTATAATTTGATGTTATAAACTTTATGCATTCCACAGAATCAGATGAAAATTCAAGTAAAACCATTTCTCTTGGTGATTATTCATCCTAAAAGTTATAAATGATAATAATTTATTTGTCAATATCGATTCATCGATTTTTATCAACTAATAACAAGATTAGCAAATCGCTTATTCATTCCTCCACAACCCTAAATCTATTATCAACAAATGTTAAGCTTTCTCTTTGAGAGGGTTAAATCCAATAAGTTTGTGGAAAACATTGGATCTAAAATAAGTCTGAATTGTTTATTATTTATATAAAAAAAGTATAGAGCTTGATAAAATAGGCTAGCATACACTGATATAATGAAGAAAATATATTGAGATGGCCGAGTTGGCGAGGAGTATTGCTTATAGGTCTTAGATGGATGATGTCAGTTTGACCATACCAGATACATATGATACTGTTCATCAAATCTGCATATCCAGTTCTTGAAGGACTATTGCAGCTAGATAATACATACTATATTTTGTAAAACCGTTAGAAAATTCAAGTTGTGTCTGATTGATGTCCAACAAATTTGCATGACCAATTTATTTTTTTAAATATTATTAAGCAAACTCAATTGATAAAAGGGATAGAGATCAGTAATTTTGCCTAAACTTCTTTCTTGATATCAATAAAGCCTACTCTTCCTCCCATTACTTTTACTTGGAGTTGATCTAATCCATCCAAACTGCGCAGACATTCAATTCCCTATCGAACTCAACAAACAAACGCTCATTAGCATTAGCCTTTTCTTTATTGTTTTTACTCATTAGCTCACTAAATGCTTAGAAAATATAGAATATTAATCCTGCGAGTGGAGTGCCGATTGCCTAAACAAAGTGGTTGCAGATTTTACTATAGAAGTCAGAGCCGATGATTTCAATCAAATCCTTTATTCTTATTAAATAAGGGTAGATATTGTCCATGCTTCGAGTAAGCCAATAGTAAATCATTAAAAATTTAAATTCTCTTCGACTTATTTCTATTCTACTCGTAGATAACTTGAGTACATTACACTTGCCTTTCTTTCCGATGTCCTCGTTGAATTTGCTGTCGAGGATTGGACTTTTCTCTTGATTTTATTGGGGGTTTATGTATTGTTTATGTTACCGTATTTCTATGTATTTTTTTTTGAACGATTTGTAGAATTGTTCGTAGGATATAATTTTTTCGGATCTGACCTGCAGGTCTCGTTGGAATATCTTCCTTATTATCGTTTTTACTTCATAGAAATGAACTTCTCCCAAACTGAAAGCTCTCCTCCCCAGCAAAAACTAGGCCAAATCATGCAGAATATCCTCAGATCCAAAATGCAGCAGTAGCATTGGAAAATCAACCATCATTTGTGATTGCTCTCCTTTTATTAGAACTTGGCACTTTTTCTTGGATGCTATCATTCTTATTTTATCGAAAGATAACGCTGATTAGTTGGTAAAGTAATACTGAGTCATTTTTTCAACAAACTCCAAAAGAGTAAATGTAGGCTTACAGCATTCAAAGCTCTTCTTGACGATAAGATTATTAATGCATTCCTAGCTTAGCCGATATTTGAGTTATAGGACTTGACTATGCAGTTCTTGATTAAGCGAATAGTAATAAATTACAGTTTCATCGAAAAGCCAGTTCTGCCTATTTGCTTATTTTCTTGCAATGAGACTGCTTAGCTTATTCTCTAAAATACCTTTCTTCTCAATTACAGTCAATTTGTCATGAAGCAACTACAGCAAATCGTTATCTTTTTTGACAAAATCGTACTTTTGCCATGAAGACACAGTTACTTTCTCTATCTTTTTGATCAATAGTTTAATAGTGTAGATGATCCTCTCAATATTGTGCTTCTTATCCTCAGTTTGGGATAGATAGGCAAAACATATATTTTTGCATTTGGTCTATTTACCAGAAATGTGCCCTATTGTATTGATTGGCAGGCCTATCAACTTACGATTGATTAAATCTCCGATTTTTTAGTTATTTATCTTTATGGTGTCTTTTGAATATTTGTGATTGAAAATGTTTTTAGTGTCTTATGCGTATGAAACTGTTTATTTGGATCGGGGGAAATGGTCAAGATTGAAAAAGTAGTGGATGGCTCGGCAATAAGGATATTTTTGTAGATTAAGCAATTGATTCATCTTCCTCTTGGACTAGTTTTGCCTCCCTAAACTAACAAAAAGCATACTTTGTGTCTACTTCTCGCTTATTGGCTAGTTTTTGATCGATTTTGGAGGAGAAGGAGACTATCGAAAATGTTTTTTTCTTGTGTTTCTTATGGGAAGAACGCGAGTAGTCATCTCTAATATCTAAAACCACTCCTTGCTTTGGATGAACTAGGTACAATAAAGATATAAACAAAAGCAATGAAGCCTTTGCTTACTTATATAAAGTACTAATCACCTATTTTCTTTTCTATCATTATTCATTCATATGAATGATTTTATACATCAAAAACAAATCATTCACAAGATGGACATTTAATCTTATCAAGGAAATGAGTCTTAAATTAATGGAACAGAATTGAAATATTTAACGAACTTCTAAGAGAGAGATATAACAATTGAAGCTTTCTACTTCAATCCCATGAAAAGTTTGATATTTCTTGAGATGAGTTTTTATCACAATGATATTAACTCTGTAATTATTCATATGGCCTTACTTTAATTTTTTATTAAATTAAAAATATCTTAATGACCACTAAAGGAGCCCCTGCCCCAACCAAAGCCTTTGAGCCAGCCAAATATGTCAAGAAGGGACTTGATGCTGATACTGTGACCAAGCTAAAGGAAGTATTCGACGTCTTCGATTATGACGGCAGCGGTAACGTCTCCACCGAATAATTAGTCAACACCATTAGGGCTCTCAACCTCGAATCTCAAGCTGGACAGATCCTTGCCATCGTCAACAATTCAGGACACTCTGGAGATATTGACTTCGCCGCATTCTTAGAGATCTTTGGCTTCGGTGGAGATTCAAGCAGTGAGACTACCCTTCAAAGCATCTTCGAGGCCTTTGATACAACTGGATCTGGAGCATTTGGCCCTGAAGAGTTCGAAAAGGTTGCTGCCAGTGTGGGTGAGCACTTTTCAAGCGCAGAGGTCGATCAAATGATTGACTATGCCGACAGAGACAGAGACGGAGCCATTAACTTTGAAGAATTCGTGAATGTTGTGACCAAAGTCTACCCCAAAGTTTGATCGCATTAGACACATCATTATCTTTATGAAAATCGAATAAAAGACTGTTGAATTATAGCTTT
>JACCDV010410912.1_pt1 | contig 12799 bp, 11 predicted proteins | sample 7446131 | NCBI WGS metagenome assembly JACCDV01 (sample SAMN15323448, study PRJNA562643) | freshwater metagenome | isolation source: river surface water | place: USA:Blue River Watershed | collected 2017-08-17 | reverse complement strand
CTCTTCCCATTGTATTTGTTTTTTGTATGTGATTGGAAAAAAAAAGCAAGACAAGCGTCTTGCTTTTTTATCGTGTTGACTGAAGTCAGATTTTAGAAGAAAGTTCTTTGCCTGCTTTGAAACGGGCAACTTTTTTGGCTTTGATTTTGATTACAGCGCCAGTCTGTGGGTTGCGGCCTGTGCGCGCTGCCCTTTTGGTTACAGAGAAGGTACCGAAACCAACCAGTGTAACCTTACCACCACCTTTCAGTGTTTTGGTTACAGCAGAGATAAAAGAATCCAATGTGGCGTTTGCCTGGGTTTTGGTGATGCCAGCATCATCTGCGAGTTTGGCAATCAATTCAGCTTTGTTCATAAATTGGAGATTTAATTGATTTGTATGCAGACAAATTTAGAGGCTTTTTTATTCAAACAAAATTTTTTTTCTTCACTTTTTTCCGCTGAAAAGCAGACCTGTATTGCATTATAGCCATTTTCCATATCCCTATTTCTAAAGTTATTGTAAAACTGTCATTAAAGTGCGGAAACCCATTATTTCATCACCCCATTGCGTTCTGGCTGCAACTCTCAAACTTGGTGCGTGTTGCAGCAGGTATGCCCGGTAATCCTGCTCTGTTTTTGCATGCAGCTGTAGTGCATAGGTTTTGCCTTCAGATTCATCCATTTCCAATAATTGTAACAGGTTATGCCGCTCAAAGCATCCCGTAGCAAGGATTTCAGGGATATGTACGTGTTGCATCCAATTCAGCCAGTCTTGATCAAGCCCAATGGGAACGGAGTATGTTATATTGTAAATGACCATGTCAGCTTTTCAATTCAAGGTAAACGGGGCAATGGTCGCTGTGTTTGACATCTGGGTAGATATCAGCATCTATGATTCTTTCCTTAAGGGTCTCAGTGATGTTGATATAGTCAATTCTCCAGCCTTTGTTGTTGAGTCTTACACTGGGGAAGCGTTGGCTCCACCAGGAGTAACGGTGGGGTTCAGGATGTATTTCCCGGAAACTGTCAATCCAACCGGAAGCAAAGAAATCATCCATCCAAGCCCGTTCTTCTGGTAAAAAACCGGAACTTTTTTTATTCCCTTTGGGGTCATGGATATCAATTTCTTTGTGTGCTATGTTATAATCACCACAAAGGATGATGCCTTCATGCTTGTCTTTAATCCTATTGAGATAGGGCAACATCTCGTTGAGCCATATCATTTTGAAATCCTGCCTTTCATCGCCAGAAGTTCCTGATGGGAAATAGGCATTGATAAGCAGCAGTTTCCCAAAATGCAATTGGATTACGCGGCCTTCATCATCACTTTGCGCATGCCCATTGCCTTCCTCCACCTTGTCTGGTTTGATTTTGGTGAGCACTGCAACACCACTGTATCCTTTTTTGCTCGAAGCACTGAACCAATAACTGTGGTAGCCGAGACTGCTGAATATGGAAGTATCAATATCTTCCTGGCTTGCTTTCGTTTCCTGCAGACAAATGACATCTGCCGGATCGGTTTGGAGCCACTCCACAAAACCTTTTTTGATGGCTGCCCTGATACCGTTTACATTGTAGGATATGATGCGCATCTGGCGTTGTTTCTTTTTTGGGTTTGGATTAGTTGTCGAGGTGGGGCCTTAACCATTTCTCAGCTTCTTCAAGCTCCATGCCTTTCCTGGAGGCATAATCTGCCAACTGATCCTGGTTTAATTTTCCAATCCCAAAATATTTGGCTTCAGGATGTGAGAAGTACCAGCCGCATACGGAGGAAGCCGGGTACATGGCCAAGGAAGATGTGAGGCTGATACCTATAGAGTTGGTAGCATCGAGCAGGGAAAACAATTTTATTTTTTCGGTATGGTCTGGGCAGGCTGGATATCCTGGTGCAGGTCTGATGCCCGTATAATGTTCACGGATTAGTTCTTCATTGCTCAAGGATTCTTGCTTGTTGTATCCCCAATGCGTGGTTCTTACCTGCAAATGAAGGTATTCTGCAAGGGCTTCTGCCAGCCTGTCTGCCAATGCCTGCAAGAGTATCTTGTTGTAGTCGTCGTGTTGCGATTCAAATCGTTGGATATGTTTTTCAATGCCGTGGATGGTCACCGCAAAGGCTCCGATATGATCCTGTTCTTGTATGGAAGCGGGTGCGATAAAATCTGCCAGTGAAAGGTTTGGTTGACCGGCTGCTTTCTTGGCCTGTTGCCTGAGGAATTCAAGGTTTACCTCAGTTTGGTTGGATGTGTCCAAAAGGGTAACAGTATCTTTTGCATTGCTGTTGGCTGGCCAGAATCCGCAGATAGCCTTGGGTTGAAGCCAGTGTTCATCAACAATTTGCTGTAGCATGGCGCATGCATCATTGAACAGCTTTGTTGCTGTTTCGCCAACTGTGCCATCCTGCAGAATAGCGGGATATTTCCCATGCAATTCCCAGGCAATGAAGAAGGGCGTCCAGTCGATATAAGGAATCAGTTCTTCAATCCGAATGCCATCAAATATCTTTTTCCCCGTGAAGGCTGGTTGGGTGAAGGATGTGTTGTTCCAATCAATTTTGAACCTGTTAGTTACAGCATCTGCATAGGAGATGGTCTCCTTGCTGTTTTTTTTGTTGGCGAATTCAGTTCTCAACCGATCATATTCAACATCTATGTCTGCGAGGAATCCTTTTTTGTTTTTGTTGAGTAGGGAGCCTGCTACGGAAACGCTCCTGGATGCGTCTAGGACATGCACCACACCATCAGGGTATTGTGGGGCAATTTTCAAGGCAGTGTGCATCCTTGATGTGGTGGCACCTCCAATCAGCAAAGGTTGGTGCATTTGCCTTCTTTTCATCTCCATGGCCACGTGAACCATCTCATCCAATGAAGGGGTGATCAGTCCGCTCAAACCAATAATGTCTGCCTGGTGCTTTTGGGCTTCATCCAAGATCCTGTCGGCTGGCACCATTACGCCCAAATCAATGATTTCATAGCCGTTGCAACCCAGTACAACACCAACAATGTTTTTGCCGATATCATGCACATCCCCTTTGACGGTTGCCAGTAGGATTTTACCAGCGGACGAGGCATTTTGTTTTTCTGCTTCAATATAAGGGGTCAAAACGGCTACACTCTTCTTCATCACCCGGGCACTTTTCACCACTTGAGGCAAAAACATTTTGCCTACGCCAAAGAGGTCTCCTACAATATTCATACCATCCATCAATGGACCTTCAATTACATCCAATGGTCTGGCATATTGTTGCCTTGCCTCTTCTGTGTCTGCATCAATGAATTCTGTAATGCCATTGATGAGGGCATGTTTCAGTCTTTCCTCGACCGTTCCCTTTCGCCACTCCTGTTCTTCTTTGACATTGACGGCCTGACCTTTTTGTTTTACAGTTTCTGCAAATACAATCAGTTTCTCGGTTGCACCATTATCGTCGTTGTTTCTATTGAGGATGACATCTTCGCAGAGGGCTTTCAGTTCAGGTTCTATCTGGTCGTATACCACCAATTGGCCAGCATTGACAATGCCCATATCCATGCCTGCTTTGATGGCATGGAACAGAAATACTGAGTGCATGGCTTCACGCACATGGTCATTGCCTCTGAATGAGAAAGACAGGTTACTGACTCCGCCAGAGATTTTGACGAGGGGGTATTTGGATTTGATGATCCGTGTAGCCTCAATGAAATCAACGCCATAGTTGTTGTGTTCTTCAAGTCCTGTGGCAACTGCAAAAATATTGAGGTCGAAGATAATGTCTGTGGCAGGGAATCCCACGGTTTCTGTGAGCAGCCAGTAAGCCCGGTCAGCAATGGCCACCCTTTTGTCCAGGGTATCAGCCTGTCCGGCCTCATCAAAAGCCATGACAATCACTGCAGCACCAAAACTTCTGCAGATGATGGCCTGTTCTATGAATTTCTCTTCCCCTTCCTTCAAAGAAATGGAATTGACAATGCATTTTCCTTGTACACATTTCAGTCCGGCTTCAATGATTGAAAATTTAGAAGAATCAATCATGATTGGAATCCGAGCAATATCGGGTTCACTTTGCAAGAGGTTGAGGAAAGTCACCATTTCCTTCTGGCCGTCCAATAAGGCATCATCCATATTGACGTCTAGTATCTGAGCACCGTTTTCAACCTGCTGTCTGGCAATCCCCAGGGCTTCTTCGTATTTTTCTTCCCGGATCAGGCGGGCAAATTTTTTAGAGCCGGTCACATTGGTCCGTTCCCCGACGTTGACAAAGTTCGTTTCCGGACGAATTACCAGGGGCTCTAGTCCGGCCAGCCGCATATAGGGTTTGATGTGTATTTGTGCTGCCATTGTAATGTTATTCCTATGCTGTTTCAACAACAGGCTGAGGTCTGGGTTTGATTTGGCTAACTTTATTTGCGATATGCCTGATATGGTCAGGGGTGGTACCACAACAGCCTCCGACAATGTTGACAAAGCCGTTTTCAGCCCATTCTTCAATGAAGTGGGCAGTTTGTGCGGGTTCCTCATCATATTCTCCCAGGGCATTGGGCAATCCGGCATTGGGGTAAGCAGAAGTGAAACATGAAGCTATCTGCGACAATTCAGCGATATGAGCCCGCATTTGGTTGGCACCCAAAGCGCAATTCAAGCCAATACTGAGCGGTTTGGCATGTTCTACACTGGTGTAGAAAGCTTCTAGGGTTTGGCCGCTGAGGGTTCTTCCTGATGCATCTGTGATGGTTCCACTGATCATCAGTGGCAGTTCGGGACGATTGCTGTCACGAAAATATTGCTTGATGGCATAGATTGCCGCTTTGGCATTGAGGGTATCGAATATGGTTTCTATCAGCAGCAAATCCGCTCCTGCTTCAACCAGACTTTTGACTTGTTCATAATAAGCTTCGGCAACCTCATCAAAGCTTGTTGACCTGAATCCTGGGTTGTTCACATCTGGCGATAGGGAAAGCGTTTTGTTCATGGGGCCAATGGCGCCTGCTACGAATGGTCCACCTTTTCCCTGCTGTTCGGGATGTTTTTCGAGGAATTGCGCAACAGCGTTTTTGGCACAGCGCACTGCAGCAGCATTGATTTCTGCTGCCAGATGGCTCATGTTGTAATCTGCCATAGATACCTGCTGTGCATTGAAAGTATTGGTCTCGATGATGTCTGCTCCGGCTTCCAGGTATTCGAGGTGGATGGCAGTAATTACAGCTGGTTGTGTTAAGCAGAGCAAGTCATTGTTGCCTTTGAGGTCAGATGGCCAATCAGCAAAGCGTTCACCACGGTAGTCTGCTTCATTGAGTCGACGACGTTGGATCATGGTGCCCATAGCACCATCAATAACCAGAATTCTTTCTTTCAGTAACGTGTAGATGTCCTTCATACCGGGATGCAAAGGTAATGATAAAATAGGGAAGGGGCAATGCAGCCTGTGCCGTTCGGGGCCAGACGCTTTTTATTGCATGTAACTATCTACTGGAAGCCTGTTTCTGATGCTTTTTGCCAGCGTCATTTCATCGGCGAATTCAAGCTCCCCTCCAAAGGCTATACCCCTGGCAATGGTGGTAAATTTGAGTTGGGGGTTGTTGAGTTTTTTCCGGATATAGTATATGGTTGTATCACCTTGTATGGTGGGGCTCAAAGCAAATACAATTTCCTTTGTTGTTTCTTGAACTGCACGTGTCACGAGAGTTTCAATGGTTAACTGATCCGGACCGATGCCATCCAATGGAGAAATAACCCCTCCCAATACATGGTATAAGCCGCTGTATTGCTCAGTGGATTCAATAGCAATGACGTCGCGGATATTTTCAACGACACATATGGTATCCGTCTTTCTGGATGCATTGCTGCAGACAGTGCAGAGATCGTGATCTGAAATATTGAAACATTGTTTACAGAACTTGATTTCCCTGCGCATACGCAGCATGGTTTCACTGAATTGGGCAACTGCAGTCTCTTCCTGCTTGAGTAAGTGCAGTACCAGCCGCAAGGCTGTTTTCTTGCCGATACCCGGCAATTGGGAAAACTCTTTGACGGCTGACTCCAACAGGTTTGATGAAAGGTTCATGCAGTGATTTTAAAAGGCTTGCAGGTCCAGCTTCAATTCATTATCCCAATTGGCCCTGATTTGCATCCGTTGTTTGCGTGTAACAACCCTTTCCGGTTGTAGTTTTTTCCAATAGTTACCGGTATCCCATTTGCCATTGTTGTTGGTGTCGAAAAGCAGCCGAATTTCATATTCTCCCGGGGTAAACAATTTGATGGTATATCTTGGATTTTTCAGCACTTGTCTGTAGGAGACAGCATTGTCTTTGAGCAGCAGGAGGATAGGGTGTTGAAGTGTATCCAGGTTCTCCAATTTGATATCAAGACTGCCATAATCTGCTATTTTTTTGCTCCCGAATTTGAGCGTATCGGTGCGTAGGTAGGTATTGCCAATGGAGTCGCTTGCAAATCCTTTTTGCAAAATCAATGCATAGGATGAGTTTTCCGTCCAATCGTGCTTGATGATGATATTTTTGCCGCTGGTATCGAGCTCCACGCTGTAGTTTTTCACCCGCTTGAAGTCCTTGTCTGCCAATAATAATTTGGATGTGTCTGTTCCTTTGAGTGGGAATTCTGATTTCAGAATGAAAGGCAGTAGCAGGTCTTGCCGGCCTGCTTCCAGGTTATTGGCGAGCCGCAGCCGCGTATCTTCAGCATTTCTTTTTTTGGCTGTTGAACGGGGGAGGGAAGGTGTGTTACCTGATTTGGACTTTGTCTTTTCTTCCTCAAATGCATAGAGGGTTACGGCAGTATCTTTTCCAATTTCAATGCTGTTGTTGAGGAATGCAATCATTTCAGACGATTGGTCATATTTTTTGCCACCATCAGCATCTTTCAGCGCAAATACATTGTAGCGACCGGGTTTAAGGTTGCCGAAATAAAAACTACCGTCACCTTTCAAGGGGGCATAATATCTCGGTTTCTCGTTCGCCACGGCAGAATCGTCAAAATTCCTGTGCAAAACAGCGATCAGCGTGCTGTCTGTTTTACCATCTTCGGCCAAAAAAACCTTGCCTGTCAGGTAAGCAGAGTCTATGTATTTGCCGGTGGAAAAGGTGAAGGAAAAATCCTGCAGAACATTGTTTTCATTGATGTCTTTCAGTGCATTGCCAAAGTCTATCCTATAAGTTGTATTTTCCTCCAGGGTATCTTTTATCTTGATGGTTATTGCTTTCAGTTTGCTTTCAGCTGTTGGGTTGTATTTGGGTGTAGGCGAATAAATCAATTTTTCAAAAGGACTTTCAAGGGTTACATATTCATCAAAAAGCAACGTTATTTTGTTGCCCTTGAATTCCAGGGCTTTATAGACTGGGGAAGCTGCAATGAGTTTGGGGGGAAGGCTGTCTTTTGGTCCGCCGGTTGGGGCAACCTGTTGCCCGCAGCCCGTTGACAACATGCAATAGAGCAATGTCAGACAGGCGACAGGTAATAGGCTGGCATGGAAAACTTTTCTCATCTTGCTACAAATTTAGCATTTTAAGTACAGCAAGACCTGTGTTGTATCGAAAACAAATTTATGCACCCGCTGCAACCAAACAGGTATGCATATTGTTATATTCTTATGGCTGTATATACTTTGAAGCAAACACAGTTTTTGCCCATAACACTTGAAGCTGCATGGGACTTCTTTTCCCATCCTCGGAATCTTGCCGTAATGACTCCGGAATACCTTAATCTCAAATTCACCAATGAGTTGTATGGCGATGCCATGTATCCGGGGCAGGTGATTACCTATAAGGTTAAGCCCATCTTGGGTATACCATTGTTTTGGATGACTGAAATCACCCACGTGGTACCCGGCAAATTTTTTGTTGACGAACAACGGTTTGGTCCTTATGCGCTATGGCATCACCAACACCATTTCAATGCTGTAGAAGGTGGTGTGGAAATGACGGATATCGTGCACTATAAGGCACCTTTTGGCTTTCTGGGGGATATTGCCGTCTCCCTGTTTATCAAGAAACAGTTGGACGGTATTTTTGCATTCCGGAGAAAGAAAGTGATTGAATTGTTCGGCTCCTAAGCCGCATGGGGTAAATGACAGTTTGCATCTTCTTTTTACCCAGGCATTCTTGAAATGTACTTTTCAATCTGCTTGATTTGGTCTACAACCTGCTCTGTTGTAGGCTTCTGTGCCTTGGCTTTTTTGAAGAAATCCTTTGCCGCCCTGAATTCCCTTTTTTGCATCATGATTTGGCACATTTGCAGGTAAGCCATTGCTGCGCTTTCCTTGTCTGGTATTCCTGCGCGGATTGCCGAGCGGATCAGGCTTTCCCCTTCCTTCATATTGCCCCTTTGCATGGCCATCATACCCAACTGTAACTTGTTGGCCCCTTCAGCTTCTTTCATGGGTAAACCCAAATCCAGACTTTTCTTCATGTGTTTTTCAGCTGAATCAAAATCCTGTTTGGTCATGGCGATATTACCCTTGAGTGTATAGTATACCGAGCGGATGGGCTTGTAAAGCAGTGCAGGGTATTTGATGCCGTTCAGGATTTTTTCTGCACCTTCGAAATCACCTTCCTCCAGGTATTCCTGAATAAGCCTCAATGGCCCAATAAAAAAATGGGTAAAAATGCACAATACGGCAATGATATACAATGCCAAAGAAGGCCAAAATCCGGAAGTATAGTTCACCAAGATCGCCAGTGCAAGAGAGATGATACCAATCTGGAAGCGGAATTTGATAAAAAGGTTATAGAGTTTCATGGGCACAAAGATAAGTAAAGCTATAGCACGTTACCTGACCTGAAAATTTGTTTTTTGCATGATTGTCCGATTGCCAGGGGTTAATGCCCTCACGGTAACGATATAGTCTCCTGTGGCATCAGATGTATTGAATTTGACCTCTGCCTTTCCTGTTGGATCAGCTTTTATATTTTGTTCATGGATAAGGATGTTGCGTAGATCTGGCAGACGTTGGTCTGTCAGCAAGGGAGGTTGAAGGCTTGCATTTTCCTGTAACCCATTGAATGTTTTGGTGACACCCGATGCAGGCATTGGCATGCCACCGAGGTCTCGCCTGTATGATTTAAAATGTACAATACCTGAAAATTCGGTCTCACCCATAATGAATTTTTTACTGATGACATCAATGCATCGGATGCGAAGCGGGTCTGATTCCAGGATGATTTTGGCATCGTTTACGGGTATTCCATCAACCAGGATCAAGGCCTGTTGACTGAAAAATGATTTGAAAGGTCTATTGAGTACCTGGAGAATGGGGGTGCCATTGTCTTTTTTTACACGTACTTCCGGGATGATTTCCATGATAACTTCCTCCATATTGGGAAAGCGCACATATTCATCCAAAATGAAGCGTTGGTCTGGCTTTCCATAGAAGTCTGATGAGTCACGATCCACAACAGCATAGGCTTTTATGCTGTTGCCATGGTATTTTGAGGTAACCCTGCTGTTGAGCATCCTTTGTTCGATGTCCTCCCGCATATTTTCTGCCAGGGCCAGACAAGGGTATTCTATCTTATTGGAACTTTTTTCGTCTTGCACGAGCTTTACTGTGAGGGCTTTGTTTTCAACAGATTCAGGAAAAATGACCAATTGATTGCCTTCGAAGCTGATGGGAATTATGAATCTCGCCAAGCCTTCTTCAGTTGAAATGGCAGTAGCCAGATTTGCTTTCGCACCTTTGATGGCTGCAATCAGTCTGACTCCCTTTTGTGGTTTGCCGCTTGCAGTAACCAATGCAGTGATGATATGTCCCTCCTTTTCAAGGTCTCCATTGGGTTCATGCAACATTGTTTTGTTGAATCCGGTTGCTGTTGAAAGGATGAGGTCCGTTAGCTTGTCGTACCGCTCAGCAGTAATGGAAATGGATGTCAGCAGTTGAAGTCCTTGCAATCTAACCGTCACGGTTTCACGGTTCGCGTAGGCTAATTTATCTGTTTTGATCTGGATTCTCGATTCATTATCCGTTTCGGATAAGGGGTCTTGTGTTTTTTCTGCACAGGTGCCTTGTGGAGGGAAAAGCGGGTTGATTACCAGAATAGGCTGAATCTGATTGGCAGATTTCTCACCTCGGATTTGGCAATCGAGAAAATAGTAATCTGAAATAAGCATTTCTGGGATAGTAATGAATCCTGAAAAGCGGTTTTGCAGATTTGGGAGGTCAACTGTTGCCCGAGATTTGCCGTTCCTATCGATTATGACAGCTGTAATCGTTTTGGATGATGACTTGCCCTGCAGGATTGCACCTTCCACCCAAACATCTTCGCCGGTGAGGGCCACCATTTGATTGGTATATATACTTGTGATGATGGCAGGTGAGTTTTGTGCCTGGGCGGAAAACAGGATTAACAATCCTGCAAGCAATGTCAATATCTTATGTGGTTTCATGTTTACCAAAAATCGGGTTTGATGTTTACTCCACCTGTCAGCCTGCAATCCACGCACTGCCTGAGGGCTACGCCAAATCCACCACCCGCAGTGATGAAATAGGCAGGCAGGTAAATGGGGTTTTGACTGAGAAAACGCTCTGCCTGGAATTTACCGAACTCAAAAGCATCACAGGCTGCACTTTCGTTCCGTGATGGCCAGAGATTGACTTCAGAATTCATGATGAAGATGCGTTTTTCGGATACATTGCCTACTGAAATATATCCGATTGCCTCTTTCGATTTATCGTTGGTGCAAGTGATATTCGTAGGCATCTTCGAGGGCTGTGGATCGAAAAGTGTTCCGGTCAGTTCCGTATTTTTCTTGAGGATTTCCCAGTAGTTGTAGGCTTCTTGCGACAAGCCGATTTGTTTCACCAAAATACTGTAGCGGATGAATAGTTTTTCCGATGGCCTAATGATGGTGCCGAGTGGCTGGTAGCTGATGACATCTGCGGTCAGGTCATTCGAATTGCCGATGATAAATGAGGGCGCTTCCGCTGTATTCCAACAGGTATAGATTTGGTCATCTGGAGCCCGGGGAACAATATTTCCGTTTTTGAACTCATAGAGACCCTGAAACCATGATCTCCTTTCCCAGGTTTCGGTGAAAGTCCATTTGTAATTTCTTGTCTTGTTTTTATCATCGTGTGTATGCACGAAAAGTTTCAGATCACCCGTTTGGTCTTGTTTCCAGGTTATGCTGTCAATGGGTGGCGTATTGACAGCCACCTGATAAGGTGTTTCGTATATTTTGCCGTCAGCGGTGGTGATTTGCAGCGCAAGAGGTTTGTCTGTTGGCAATTGCAGCTGTGATTTGTAAACGCCTTTGCCTTGGTGAGGAAGTTTCCAGCGGAGGCCATTTTCTTGCTTTATTTCTACCAATGCATTTTCTTCAGGAATGTCATCAAATGCAAACAGTGCTTTGACCCGGCTAAGGGTAAAAGTATTTTCACTGGAAACACCGGTTTGGATGTTGCCTTCCACTACCAACACTGTATTGTCAGGTTGTGTTTCCGGCAACTCAAATGACTTGGTGCATCCGGTAAGGAGCAAAAAAAGTATGAGTGTAACCGGTCTGATCATCTGAATTTGAGGTTGAAAGTGACGAATGGGATGGCACTGGCAAATATGGATAGCTGGTAGCCCCTGATCTGTCTGCTGTCTGTTACAAAGTAAACGGAGTAGGGGTTGTCTCTTCCTGTTACATTATATATGCCGAATGTCCATGATCCGTGCAGTTTTTGGGTCAGTTTGTGATTGTTTTCCAGAATCATGGAAAGGTCTGTACGGAAGAAATTGGGAATCCTGAAGGCATTGCGTTCTGAATAGTAAACCCGCTGTGCACCGCCCATGTTGAATACCCCGATGGGGTAAGTGATGGGTCTGCCTGTGCTGTAGGTGGATGTAAGGGAAATACTGAACCTTTGGGTGAATTTATAATTGGCAACCAAGCTGCCTATATGTGGTTTGTCGAAGTTTGCGGGATAAAATTCCCCTTTGTTGATCACTTCTCCAGCAATGGGATCATCCACTTTTAGGAAACTTCTCAAGAAGGTATAGCTCAGCCAACCGTTCAGCTTGCCCATGGGTTTTTTGTATAAGATTTCAATGCCGTAGGCTTTGCCGCGTGTGTTGAGTACATCCTGTTCAATGTTTCCGTTCAAAACCAATTGTGCTCCGCTTTTGTAATCCAGGTAATTGCTGCTTGTCTTATAATAGGCTTCCACTGAAAATTCATCTCCTTTGTCGCCTGGCTGCGTATAAAAGCCCAAAGACAACTGTTGCCCGAATTGCGGTTTGATGAACTGATCGCTCAATTTCCAGATATCCGTCGGAGACAGTGCGGTAGTATTGGTAATCATGTGGATGTATTGCCGCAGTGTATTGTAGCTCAGCTTGAAGGATGTGCGGGAATTCAGCAAGTAACGGGCAGAAATGCGGTATTCCGGTCCATGGTAGGTTTGAATGGTTTCCCCTGGTTCGAATGTTTCATTGCCGTTGACATTGGCTGTATTGCGCGGCAATCCGGGTTTGTAGGTGAATGATGTTTTGGGTCCGAATGTTCTGTAAAAAGTGTATCGGATGCCTCCTTGTAGGGAAATTTTATTGTTGAGCCGGTATTGGTCGCCCAGGTAAACTGTGGATTCGGTTGCTTTTTCGGGTTGTAGGATTTTGGTCCTGACAAGCGACGCCGTATCTGCAGGCAAGAGGTTACCAGGGTTAAGGTTGTACAGGATGTGCTGAGCACCGAAATTGATTTCCTGTTTATTACTGGGGGCATACTTGAAATCCGTTTTGGCACTCCATTGTTCCATGCCGAAATTCAGGTTGAAAGCGTCTTTAGGATTATTTCTGCCTTTGACATTGTAATTGTAATTGTCCATACCCGCTGAAAACACCTGATAGAATTT
>JACCDV010523375.1_pt1 | contig 12805 bp, 10 predicted proteins | sample 7446131 | NCBI WGS metagenome assembly JACCDV01 (sample SAMN15323448, study PRJNA562643) | freshwater metagenome | isolation source: river surface water | place: USA:Blue River Watershed | collected 2017-08-17 | reverse complement strand
GATGACGGTGATGTCGGGCAAATGCGTGCCGACGTGGTACGGGTCATTCAGCACAAACACATCACACGGCTGCATGCGGCCTTTGTTCTCCTGGATCACGGTTTGGATGCTGTCGCCCATGGAGCCCAGGTGCACCGGCATGTGCGGCGCGTTGGCGATCAGATGGCCTTCGGCGCTGAACAAGGCGCAGGAGAAGTCCAGCCGTTCCTTGATGTTGACCGAGTAGGCCGTGTTTTGCAGCTGTAAGCCCATTTGCTCGGCAATGTTCATGAACAGGTTGTTGAACACTTCGAGCAGCACCGGGTCGGCCTGCGTGCCTGCGGCGTGCTGCACGGCACGGGCTTGCACGCGCACCAGCAGCAAGTGGTCCAACGCCGTCAGACGTGCCTGCCACCCCGGCTCCACCACGGTGGTGGCGTTTTTCTCGGCAATGATGGCGGGGCCGTTGATCACATCGCCCGGTCGCATGTCTTCGCGAACCACCAGCGCAGCGTCCTGCCACTGGGCCACGCCTTGCGCGTTGGCGGCATACACCCGCACCGTGTCGCGGCGCGGCACTACACGCTCGGGGTGCAAGGTGTTCACGGCCTCTTCGGGCGCATCGCCGGGCAGCACGGCCTCGACCGACACCGCCTCGACCACCAGGGCCTTGCCCTGCATCAAAAAGGCAAAGCGTTGGCGATACGCCGCTTCAAAACCGGCCACCAACTGGACCTGATCGCCCCAGGGCACGACCAGCGCCGAGTCGGTGCCTTCGTAACGCAAATGCACGCGTTGGCGCAGCTCGATGCGGTGGGCGCTGCCCGCATCCCCACCCATTTGCGCCAGCAAAGCCTGACGGGTGGATTCACCCAAGGCCTGCAAACGCTCGGCCATGAAGGGCATGGCCGCTGCATCCAAGCGTCGTTCCACAGATTCCTCGCGCATCACGTTCTGGTCCGCCAGGCCCATGCCGTAAGCCGACAGCACACCCGCCAGCGGGTGCACCAGCACCTGCGACATGCCCAGCGCATCGGCCACCAGACAAGCGTGCTGGCCGCCCGCGCCGCCAAAGCACTGCAAGGTGTAGCGCGTCACGTCGTAGCCCCGCGCCACTGAAATTTTCTTGATGGCGTTGGCCATCTGTTGCACCGCGATCTGGATGAAACCGTGCGCCACATCTTCGGCGGCGCGGCCGGTTTGCGCGGCCAGTTTTTGGAAGTGCCCGCGCACCACTTCGGCATCCAGCGGCTGGTTCGCCTCCGGCCCAAAAACCGAGGGGAAAAACCTCGGCTGCACCTTGCCCACCATCACGTTGGCATCGGTCACGGCCAGCGGCCCGCCCCGGCGGTAACTGGCCGGGCCGGGGTTGGCCCCCGCACTTTGCGGCCCCACACGAAAACGCGCACCGTCATAGGCCAGCAGCGAACCGCCGCCTGCGGCCACCGTGTGGATGCTCATCATGGGCGCGCGCATGCGGACCCCGGCCACCTGGGTTTCGAACTCGCGCTCGAACTGCCCGGCAAAGTGCGACACATCGGTGGATGTGCCGCCCATGTCAAAACCAATCACCTTGTCATGCCCCGCCAGCTGCGCCGTGCGGGCCATGCCCACAATGCCGCCCGCCGGGCCGCTCAAAATCGCGTCCTTGCCCGCAAACACCTGGGCGTCCGTCAGGCCGCCCGAAGACTGCATGAACATCAGTTTCACACCCGGCATTTCGCTGGCCACCTGGTCCACATAGCGGCGCAGGATGGGCGACAAATACGCGTCCACCACCGTGGTGTCGCCCCGGCTGACCAGCTTCATCATCGGGCTGGTCTGGTGCGAGGTGCTGACCTGCGTGAAGCCGACTTCACGCGCCAGACGCGCCGCCACTTGCTCGTGCGCCGTGTGCCGCCAGCCGTGCATGAACACCACCGCCACCGACCGCACCCCTTGTGCATGCGCCTTGGCCAATTGGGTGCGCAAATGGGCTTCGTCCAAAGGCTGCAAAACCTCGCCATCCACCGCCACACGCTCTTGCGCCTCGACCACCGCGCTGTAAAGCAATTCGGGCAGCACGATCTGGCGGTCAAACAAGCGCGGGCGGTTTTGGTAGGCGATGCGCAGCGCGTCACCAAAGCCCTGCGTGGTCACCAGCAGCGTGGCTTCGCCTTTGCGCTCCAGCAGCGCGTTGGTGGCCACCGTGGTACCCATCTTCACGCACTCGACCAGCTGCGGAGTGACTGGCTCACCGGGTTTCAAGCCCAGCAAATGGCGGATGCCCGCCACCGCCGCATCGCGGTATTGCTCGGGGTTTTCAGAGAGCAGCTTGTGCGTGACCAAGGTGCCATCGGGCCGCTTGCCCACCACATCGGTGAAGGTGCCGCCCCGGTCGATCCAGAATTGCCAACGGTTTTTGCCAGGTAAAGAAGTCTTTGATTCGGTCATGACAGGCTCACACATCCAGTTTCACAAAGAAGCGGCAGCACGCGCCGCCTGGTCATACATGCCCGAGAGCACACGCAGCAATCGGGCCAACTCGCCAATGTCGCGGTTCAGACCATCGTCGGCCTTGAGCGCGTCGATCAGGCAGCTCTCGCGGATCTCGCGGTAACGCTGCACAAATTGGCGCCCCTCGTCGGTGGCGGCATAGGTCACTTCCTTGCCGTTTTTTTGCGAAGCCACCACGCCCAAGCCCTGCAGCTTTTTCAGGGCGTAATTCACCAAATGGGTATCTTCGATGTTCATGATGAAACAGATGTCGGCCAGCCGTTTATCACGGGCGCGGTGCGTCACATGGTGCAGCACCAGCACATCCAGAGGCGTCAGGTCTTTGAGGCCCGCCGCGCTCATGCAGTGCACGATCCAGCGGTGAAAGGCGTTGCCCGCCACGATCAGGCCGAACTCGAACTCGCTCATCTCGGCGCTGTCGGGCGAGACCAGGTGGGCCGAGGACACGATGGGGCTGGCGGCTTTGTTGGAGGCTGAGTTTTTGCTGGGCATGGGCACACGCTTTCTGAGCAATGGTGAGAAAGTCTAGTCGCCATCATGACAATTTGCCAACAATTTGTTGACATTAAGGGAAATCACCGATCCCAAGCACGGGCAACTTGCCTACAGTGAACAACAGCCGATGCACCAGCTGCGTGCACATCACAGGCACAGCTTTTGCTGTGCTTCAAGGCTTGATCCCACCTTCTCAGGAGTTTTCATGAAACGTCGCGCCCTTCACCTCAGCCTCTTGGCTGGCTTGCTCGCCCTCTCCGGTTTTGTCTCGGCCCAAACCAAATGGGACCTGCCCGCCGCCTACCCGGCCACCAACTTCCACTCACTGAACCTGGCCCAGTTCGCCACCGATGTGGACAAAGCCTCCGGCGGCAAGCTCAAGATCACGGTGCATGCCAACGCGTCCCTCTTCAAAGCCCCGGAAATCAAGCGTGCCGTGCAGGGCGGCCAAGCCCAGGCCGGTGAAATTTTGCTGGCCAACTTCAGCAACGAGTGGCCCATCTATGCCGCCGACGGCCTGCCCTTTTTGGCCGACAGCTATGACGAAGGCATGAAGCTCTACAAAGCCCAAAAGCCCTTGATGGACAAGAAACTGGCCGAGCAAGGCATGGTGCTGCTGTACTCGGTGGCCTGGCCACCGCAAGGCATCTACAGCAAAAAGCCGCTCAACAGCGCGGCCGACCTCAAGGGCATCAAGTGGCGCTCCTACAGCCCCTCGACTGCGCGCATCGCCGAGCTGGTCGGTGCGCAGCCCGTGACCGTGCAGGCGGCGGAATTCACCCAGGCCTTGGCCACCGGCGTGGTCGAGTCGACCATGACGTCTGGCGCCACCGGTGTGGACAGCAAGCTCTACGAACACCTCAAGTACTACTACGACGTGCAAGCCTGGTTGCCCAAGAACGCGGTGATCGCCAACAAAAAGGCTTTTGACGCGCTCGACAAGGCCACGCAAGACGCGGTGATGAAAGCCGCAGCGGACGCCGAAGCCCGTGGCTGGGCTGAATCACGCAAGGTCAACGAGTCCACCCTGGCCACCCTCAAGGCCAACGGCATGACCGTCACGCCCCCATCGGCGCAACTCAAAGCCGACATGGCCAAAGTGGGCAACACCATGCTCAAGGAATGGCTGGACAAAGCGGGCGCCGAAGGCAAAGCCCTGGTCGACGCCTACAACAAGAAGTAAGCCCGCATGAGCACCAGCAGCACAGCCAGCGCAAGCTTTGGCAGGCGTTTTTTGGACGGTTTGTACCTCTTGGGGGGCAACCTGGCCGCCCTGTGCGTGCTGGCCATTTTGGTCTTGATGATCGGGGCCTCGGTGGGACGTGTGTTCGAGTGGCGCGTCTCCTGGGTCAACGACATCGTGGCCTGGCTGTGCGCGGCAGCGGCTTTTCTGGGCATGGCCTACAGCTTTCGCAACGGCGACTTTGTGCGGGTGACGCTGGTGCTCGAATCGGTGTCGGCCCCCGTGCGCCGCTGGCTGGAACTGGTCTCGCTGGCCGTGGCCGCCGTGGCGATTGGCTACCTGGGCTACTGGGCGGCGCGCTTCACCTGGGAGAGCTACGAGTTCAACGACATCGCAGGCAACATGGTGGCGATCCCGATCTGGATTCCGCAGATGAGCTTTGTCATTGGCTCGGCCATTTTGGTGATTGCCGTGCTCGACGAATGCATCTGTGTATTCAGGGGCGGCAAACCCAGTTATGTGGCGCGTGTCGAAGAGCGGCACGCCCGCGGTGATTTTTCAGAGGAGCTTTGATGGGCCTGCTTGAAATCGGAGGCCTGCTCCTCTTTTTGATGTTGTTGATGCTCAGTGGTGGCGTCTGGATCGCCATGACGCTGGCCATTGTGGGCTGGGTCGGTCAGGCATTCTTTACCAACACCTTGCCTGGCAAAAACCTGTTCTCGTCGTTCTGGGAAACCTCGTCCAGCTGGGAACTCGCGGCGTTGCCCATGTTCATCTGGATGGGCGAGATTTTGTACCGCACCAAGCTGTCCGAGCAGATGTTCGACGGCCTCTCGCCCTGGCTGTCCAAAGTGCCAGGCCGACTGATGCACACCACCATTCTGGGTTGCGGTATTTTCGGCTCCGTCTCGGGTTCGTCTGCCGCCACTTGCGCCACGATCGCCAAGGTGGCTTTGCCCGAGCTCGAAAAGCGCGGCTACGACCGCAACATCGCCCTGGGCTCGCTGGCTGCAGCCGGTGGCCTGGGCATTTTGATTCCGCCGTCCATCACCATGGTGGTGTATGCCGTGGCGGCCGACGCCAGCGTGATCCGCCTGTTCCTGGCAGGCTTTTTGCCCGGTTTTTTGCTGATGGGCCTGTTCTCGGGCTACATCATCTGGTGGAGCCTGCGCAATCCCGACAAAGTACCGCCGCCCGAAGCACCCACCACCTTCATGGAAAAAATGCGGCGCTCGGGCAGCCTGATCCCCTGCTCCTTGCTGATCGTGTTCATCGTCTGGGTGCTGGTGGCAGGCATTGCCACTGCCACCGAATGCGCAGCCTATGGTGTGCTGGGGTCGCTCGCCATTGCTGCCGCCGGACGCAGCCTGACCTGGGAAAACTTCTGGCAAGGCCTGGTCGGCGCCACCCGCGTCAGCTGCATGATCATGTTCATCCTGGCAGGCGCGGCCTTCTTGACCAAGACCATGGCCTTCACCGGCATCCCGCGCGAGCTGGCCGAGTTTGTGCACAGCATGAACCTCTCTCCCTTTGGTCTGATTGGTGTGCTGGTGGTGGTGTATCTGAGTTTGTGCACGGCGCTTGACGGCATCTCGATGATCGTGCTGACCAGCGCGGTGGTGCTGCCCATGATCCAGAAAGCCGGGTTTGACTTGGTCTGGTTCGGCATCTTCATCATCATGCTGGTCGAGATCGCCGAGATCACCCCCCCGGTGGGCTTCAACCTGTTCGTGCTGCAAAACATGACCGGCATCGACAGCAACCGCATCGCCAAAGTCACCGTGCCGTTCTTTGTCTGCATGATCCTGGGCATTGTGCTGATCACGGTGTTTCCCGGCATTGTGACCAGCGTCCCCGATTTGTTGATGGGTGCGGCCAAGTAAATCAACCAGCACCAGCCTTCACTCCGGTAAGATGCCGCGCTGGCCTGACAAGGCATGAAAGAGTGACGGATGTTTAAAAATGTGATGGTTTACCGCATCGGCGAGGGCTTTGCCCCGACCCTGGCGGATGTGCAGGCGGCACTGGAGCCCGCCCAGTTTGTGGAATGTGGCGCCGGCCAGGAAAAGTCCGTCGGCTGGATTCCACCCCGCGGGGAGGCCTACGGCCCGCTGGTCGAATCGGTTGGCGGTCAGTGGATACTCAAACTGATGATCGAGTCGAAAGCCGTGCCTGGCAATGTGGTGCGCCGCAAAGCCGACGAGCGCATCGCTGAAATTGAAGCAGCCACCGGCCGCAAGCCCGGCAAAAAAGAAAAGCGCGACATCATGGACGATGTGCTGATGTCGCTGCTGCCCCAGGCCTTCGCCCGCCAGTCCACCGTGGTGGTGTGGATGGACCTGGACAACCGCCGCCTGGTGCTCAACTCGGGCAGCCAGGGCAAAGCCGACGAAGTGGTCTCTGCGCTGATGAATGTACTGGGCGGTTTGTCGGTGTCATTGATCCAGACCGTGACCTCGCCGCAGGCCGCCATGACCCAATGGCTGCTGGCCCCCAGCGAAGACGAATGGCCAGCCGACCTGACGGTGGAGCGCGAAACCGTGCTCAAGTCCACCGGTGAAGACGCCGCCAGTGTGCGCTTTACCCGCCACCACCTGGCCAACGATGATGTGCGCAAACACGTGCTGGAAGGCAAGCTGCCCACCCAGCTGGCGCTCAGCTGGGACGGCCGCGTGGCCTTTGTGCTGACCGAGACCCTGCAGCTGAAAAAAGTGCAGTTCCTCGATGGCGTCATGGACGAATCGGGCACCGACAAAAACGAAGACCGGTTTGATGGCGACGTGGCCTTGTCGACCGGCCTGCTCGGTCCCTTGCTGGACAGCCTGGTCGAAGCCTTGGGCGGCGAGATGGAACTGGGTGCTGCACAGCCGCCTTCTGCCCCCGCCTCTGCTTCAGGTCCCAGTGCCGAAACAGACGACGACCCACCCTTCTGAGGCCTGAAAAAATCTGCCCAAGATGAGCCATGCACCGATCCGCTGAACACTTGGCGCTCGCGCGCTTTGCACTGCGTTGGCTGGGGCTGGCCTCGGTGATTGGGGTGTTGGCCGGGTCGGCATCGGCCTTGTTTCTCTGGGCACTGGATGGGGTCACCGCCTGGCGTGAATCACACCGCTACATCGTCTGGGGTTTGCCTTTCGCGGGCTTTGCTGTGGCCTGGGTGTATCTGAAGTTTGGTCACACCGTCGATGCCGGCAACAACCTGCTGATCGATGAAATCCACGACCCGAAAAAGACCGTGCCTTTGCGCATGGCACCCTTGATCCTGATCAGCACCGTGGTGTCTCACCTGTTTGGCGCATCGGTCGGCCGCGAGGGGACCGCCGTGCAAATGGGCGGCGCTCTGGCAGATCAACTGACCCATGCACTTCGCCCAAACAGAGACAGCCGCCGCATCGTGCTGATGGCCGGTATTTCGGCCGGCTTTGCCTCGGTGTTTGGCACCCCTTTGGCGGGTGCGATTTTTGCCCTCGAAGTTTTGGCCGTCGGCCGCATGCGCTACGACGCCCTCTGGGCATGCACGGTGGCGGCCGTGGTCGGTGATCAGACCACCTTGCTGTGGGGCATCCAGCACAGCAGTTATGCGGCTGGCACCATCCCCCCACTGGAACTGTGGAACCTGGGTGCAGCCGCCACAGCAGGTTTGGTGTTCGGCGGGGTGGGCCGCTTGTTTGTCCACGGTGTGCACAGCACCGGCAGCTGGATGAAGCAACACATCGCCTACGCCCCCATGCGGCCCTTCGTTGGCGGCATCGTGCTGGCCAGCGCCTTGTGGTTTCTGGACGCTTGGCGTTATGCCGGTCTGGGTGTTCCAGTGATCGTGGAGGCTTTTGCGCAACCACTGCCTGCCACCGATTTTCTGGGCAAGATGGTCTTCACCATCGCTTCATTGGGCAGCGGATTCAAAGGCGGAGAGGTCACCCCCCTGTTCTACATGGGTGCCACCCTAGGCAATGCGCTGGCCCCCTGGCTCCAGTTGCCCTACCCCTTCCTGGCTGCACTTGGTTTTGTGGGCGTTTTTGCCGGTGCCGCCAACACACCGCTGGCCTGCACGCTGATGGCCATCGAACTGTTCGGGGGTGGCATCGGTGTCCATGCCTTGCTGGCTTGTGTCCTGAGCTACCTGGTTTCCGGGCACACCGGCATTTACAAAGCCCAGCGCGTCGTTCAGAAAAAACACTGAGGACACCTCGCGACTTGATGCAGGCCCTTGCTTCAACTCAAGGCAGCCACTGCAAGGCCGCATGCAGCAACACCCCCACCGCGCCACCGACCAATGTGCCATTGATGCGGATGAACTGCAAATCACGGCCGACGCTGAGCTCCAGCGCGGTCACCAGTTGCCGGTCATCCCAAGCCTTGATGGTGCTGGCAATGTGCGCGGTCACGCCGCTGCGCAAACGGCCTGTGGCATGCGCCATGGCCTGCATCACATGCTCATTGACCGAATCACGCAAGCCTGCGTCAGAGGCCATGCGCTCGCCCACAGCCTGCAAGGCCCGTGCGGTGTAGCCGGCCAAGATCGAATCCTCCTTGTCCAGATCCACCATCAGGCGCTGCTTGATTTCAACCCACAAGCCCGCCACAAATTGACGCGTGGCCGGATCCTGGACCAGCCTGTCCTTGACGGCATTGAAATCCGTTTGCAAGACCTCATCCGCTCGCAAACGGGTCATGCGGTCCTGCACCCAGGCCGAATACTCCGCACGCCACGGGTGCGCCGGATCCTGCAAAACGGCCTGCAATTTATCCAGTGCCGAGTGGGCCAGCCGTTGCGACAACGCGTCGGCCATCTTCTCCACCGACACACTCGGGATGATGTTGAGCATCTGGTAAATCTTGGGGTATTCGCTCTGGATGAAATCATGGATTTCAGTGCCCACCCGCGCACGCACGGCGGGCTTGTCCAGTTGCTGCGCGAGTTTGTGCAAACCCGCATCGAGCACCTCCTGGTGCCTGTCGTCCTGGGTCACCAGCGCCAGCACTTCCCCCAAGGTCGACGCGGCATTCCAACGCAGCGCTTGCGCTGACAACATCTCGAACAGCGCTTTCTGAATCCGGTCATCGTCCAATGTTCTCACCAGCCCCAATACCCACACCCGAGCCTCGGCCACAAACTGGTTCACCCGTTTGGGTTGTCTCAAGCCATCGGCCAGGTGCTGGGCCACATTGAACTGCCCAACCAGATCCATCAACTTGTCGCGGCTCAAAAAATGATCACGCACAAAGACCGCCAAACTGTCGGCAATGCGAGGCTTGCTACGGGGAATCAAGGCTGTGTGCGGAATGGGCAAGCCCATCGGCTGCCGGAACAAAGCCACCACCGCAAACCAATCGGCCAAAGCACCCACGGCAGCCGCCTCGCAAAAAGCCTGGATCCAAGGCCACCCCCCGCCATGGCCTCTCATGGTCTGGCTGAGCACCAGACCACAGACGGCCAAAGCAAACAGCGCAAAAGCCAACCCCTGCATCTTGCGCAGGTCTGTCCGTTTTTGCTGCTCCGATGCTTCAGGCCTGAGTTCGGTGGCCTCGTTGTTCATGGTCCATCCTCGTGAGTTCTGGTGCACAGCTTATGCCATCTTGCGGTGTGATGCCGCAGTTCGGTCACACCACCAGTCCCCCGAGTTTGCGCTAACCACCCCCCCGTTGCGTACACAAGTCAAAACGCCGCATGAAGGTGTAACGCTCTGACGCACTCAGTCCCTGAAACCGAAAATGCATGCGCAAAACCGGCAGACGGATCAGGGCCATCACACGCGGCGGCAAGACCTGCCATTGCAGGCGCAATGAACCACGTCCTATCGTGACAAGCGCCGCATCGCCGTCACGCTGCCACGGGCAATCTCCAACAGCCACAGGCAACCACCCCAACCACTCGGCTTCGGTGCAACCCATGTCGCGCTGGAATTCTTCGGCGTAACTTGACTGCATGGTGCCGATCAACCACCGGCCACAGGCGGCCAGATGGCCAGCACATCACCTTCGGTCAGTGTGGTGGTGCCACGTGCCTCGGGCGCAATGTATTTGCCGTTCACCAGCACCAAATGCACCAGCTTGGGCGGCATGCCAAAGGGCTCGATGATCTGCTCGATGCTGGCATCCGACGGCACATCCAGGGTGATCTGGTTGCTGCGGCGTGCCTCGGCCGGCAAATAGTCCGTGAGTGTGGCGAACAGTTTGAAGGTGATGTTCATGCTGACATTGTCACCTCAGCGGCGGCGCGCATCCTGTGCCCCCGCCCACTGACCCTGCCCTTGGGCACAGGCCAGATAGGCATCCACCAGCCGGGTCGGGTCCTGCAACAAGCGGTCTTTCCACTTGCCCAGTCGGATCTGACCTTCGACCAAACCACGCATCACGCCCACATGCTCGGTCCAGCCCACGCTGTTACAGCCGATCAGCACATCGTCCTTGAATTGCAGGCTCAGGTGACGGCCTGCGGCCTGGTCGGTCAATGCCGCATGCTCGCCCCCCGCCACGCCTTCCCAATTGCCAAAGCTGGTCGAGATCAGGCCCAGGGTGTCGAGCACGTTGATTTGCGTCACACCCTTGAGCGTGGTGTCTTGGCCGGCCATGTTGAGCGCGGCCACGCGGGCCTGCTCGGCGGCGTTCGGCTGGATCGCGCTCACGATGGTCTGGCCACTGATCTTGTCGAAGGCTTCGGCGCAATCGCCGGCGGCGTAGATGCCGGATACATTGTTCTGCCTGCGCTCTTCGGTCAATACCCCAGGCAGGCAACGCACGCCCGAGTTTTCGAGAAAGCCGATGTTGGGCTTCACGCCCGTGGCACTGATGACCAGGTCGGCCTGCAGCGTCTGCCCCGTGGACAGGCGCACTTGCAACGGGCCAGTGGGCATGCTGGACTGGCCAATGCCCACCGCCTGGGCAATTTTGCCCAGCAGGCCTTTGTCGGCCGATGTGCCACGCTCAATCGCCTCGACCCGCGTGCCGGTGTAGACCTTGACGCCTTTGCTTTCGCACCAGCGCTTGATCATGCCGCCCGCGGTGGGGCCCATCATGCGCGGCACCATGCGGTCGCCCATCTCCACCACCGACAGCGACACGCCGCGCAGTTGCAACGCTTCCATGATGATGCAGCCGATGAAGCCCGCCCCCATCTGCAGCACCTGGGCACCCGGTTGGGCCAGGGCGGCGATGGCGCGCGCGTCGGCCAGTGTCCAGCAGCTGTGCACACCCGGACCTTGAATGCCGGGAATAGGCGGCGTGAAGGGTGAGGAACCGGTGGCGATCAGCAGTTTGTCAAAGCCCAGCGTGTTGCCATCGCTCAGCTCCAGGGTGCGCTTGGCCGAGTCCAGCACCTTGGCCCGTACGCCCCGCAAGACAGTGATGCCCAGCTTCTCGAAATGTCCGGCCGTGTGGCGCAGGTGCGTACCTTCTTCACCCACTTTGCCGATCAGCAGGTAGGGAATGGCCATGCGCGAGTACGGTGCTTCGTTTTCATCGCCAATGACGGTGATGCGATCACGGGGCGCGTGTTTGCGCAGGGTCTCGGCGGCAATGACGCCTGCAGGGCCTGCGCCCAAAATGACATGATGGGTCATGGTGTGTTCTCCAAAAAAGAAGCGACCTGTTCGGGCCGCTTCTTGCTGCAAGTCCGGGCGATTTACAAACCCAGACGTTCCTTGGTCGCTGCGGTCGGACGGCCTTCACCATCCCAGCCGCGCACGTCGTAGTACTTGGGCAGCATCTCGCCGAGCTTGCTGACCGTACCCTTGCCCGGGCCGGTCTTGGCGGCTTCGGTCATCAGGCGCTTGGGCAGGTTGTCGTCGGCCTTGGTGAAACCAGCGGCGTTGTTGAACTCGCGCTCCATGTTCCAGATGCGCTCGCCGATGTGGGCCAGGTGCTCCATGGTGAACTCTTCGCCACAAGCGGCTTGCACCTGGGGGGCCACGTCGGCCAGCGTCCAGGCAAAGCTGGTGAAGATGCAGATACCAGCCGAGTCGAACGCGGCAGTGGCGTCCTGGAAGGCCTTGACCAACTCGGGCTTGCCTTCGTGCTCGGTGGGCTCGGTCTTGACCGGGATGCCCAGCACTTCAGAGGCGATGGTGTAACCGCGCAGGTGGCAGGCACCGCGGTTGGAAGTGGCATAGGCCAAACCAATGCCCTGGATCACACGGCCGTCATACGCCGGGAATTCCTGGCCCTTGACGCTCATGGACAAGTCGGGATGGCCGTACTTGGCGGTCAGGCGCTTGGAGCCCAGACCGATTTCCTTGCCAAAGCCGATGCCCTTGGCCGTCATGTCGGCCAGCTCGCACAGGGCCTTGGCCGAGCCAAATGGGGCTTGCGTACCGATTTGCTCAGCGGTCAGCACGCCCATCTCGTACAGCTCCATCACAGCGCCCACGGTGGCGCCGAAGCTGATCGGGTCCATGCCTTCTTCGTTGCAAATCAGGTTGGCGTATTGCAGCGCTTCCAGATCGCTCACGCCGTTGGCCGCGCCCAAAGCCCATGCAGCTTCGTACTCGAGGCCACCCGATGCGCCCCAATATTCGGGCTTGTTCTTGACCGAGAAGTGGCCTTCGTCCATCTTGCTGATACGACCGCAAGCGATGGTGCAACCAAAGCAAGCCTGGTTGGTCACCAGGTGCTTTTTGCCATCGGTCTCGCGGGGCGTGACCATGGCTTCGGCCG
>JACCDV011044843.1_pt1 | contig 12806 bp, 11 predicted proteins | sample 7446131 | NCBI WGS metagenome assembly JACCDV01 (sample SAMN15323448, study PRJNA562643) | freshwater metagenome | isolation source: river surface water | place: USA:Blue River Watershed | collected 2017-08-17 | reverse complement strand
TAGAACTCCATCATGGTGAACTCGGGGTTGTGGCGCACCGAGATGCCTTCGTTGCGGAAGTTGCGGTTGATCTCGAACACGCGCTCGAAACCGCCTACCAGCAGGCGCTTGAGGTAGAGCTCTGGCGCGATGCGCAGGAACATTTCCTGCTCCAGCGCGTTGTGGTGCGTCACGAAGGGACGTGCGTTGGCGCCGCCAGGAATGGGGTGCAGCATGGGCGTTTCGACTTCGAGGAAGCCGTGCTGCACCATGAACTCACGGATGCCGCTAACCGCGCGCGAGCGGGCGGTGAAGCGCTTACGGGCAGACTCATCGGTCATCAGGTCCACATAGCGCTGACGGTATTTGACTTCCTGGTCATGGATGCCGTGGAACTTGTCGGGCATCGGGCGCAGGCTCTTGGTGAGCAGGCGAATCGCGCTGGCATGAATCGAAAGCTCGCCTGTGCGGGTTTTGAAGAGATGGCCTTCGACGGCGATGATGTCGCCCAGATCCCAATGCTTGAAGCCGTTGTAGACCTCTTCGCCCACATCGTCTTTGGTGATGTAAGCCTGGATGCGCCCGGTGGCGTCCTGCAGCGTGGCAAAGCTGGCCTTGCCCATCACGCGCTTGAGCATCATGCGGCCAGCGACCTTGACCACCACTTTGGCAGCGCCTTCGCCGTTGAGGGCATCGGGTTCGGCTGCACCATGTGCGTCATGCAAGGCCTGGGCGTGGTGCTCGGGTTTGAAGTCGTTGGGGAAAGCCACACCCTTGCCATCCATCTGGGCCTGGCGCAGGGCCTTGAGTTTTTCACGGCGCTCGGCTATCAGCTGGTTTTCGTCTTGCTGGGGAACGGCTGGGGCGGTGGACGTTTCGGACATGGCGTTTGTTCAGGTTGGTGACTTGCGTCAGGTTTGGCTACGGGCGCGGCCAAAACCTTCTATTTTACCGGGCCAGCCCGGTATCATCAGAGCTTGTTGTCGAAAGGAGCCCCATGTTTTTGAACTTGATTTCCATGCTGTTGGACATCGCTGCCAGTCTAGTGGCTGGGGCTTGTCTGTTGCGTTTGCTGATGCAATGGCAAAGAGTGTCTTTTCGTCAGCCTTTGGGGCAGTTTGTGTGCGCCGTCACCGACTGGCTGGTATTGCCCTTGCGCCGCCGTGTGCCGGCCTGGGGCAAGCTGGATACAGCCAGTGTGGTCGGCGCCTGGTTGATCAAGACGGCGCAATACGGCCTGCTGTGGGCCCTCTCGGGTGCACATGGCGCCTTGGGCTTGCTGCCTCTGATCAGTGTGGTGGGACTGGCGCAGCTGGGGGTGTCCGCCTTGAGTGCGCTGGTGTTCCTCTATGTCCTGATGTCCTGGCTGCAACCTGGCTCTGCCGCTTACCACTTGCTACAGCTGTTGACGGGGCCTTTTCTGGACCCTTTGCGCAAGCGAATGCCACGCCTGGGGGGCGTGGACATTTCGGCCTGGGTGTTCCTGATCTTGATGCAGGTCCTGGGCGTGGTGCTGGCAGGCCTGCAAGGCAGCTGGATGCGCTGATCAGCTCACGGCGTCAGCGCTCTGGCGCTGGAGCATGGCCAGGGTGCTGGCAATGGTTTTGCGCAATTGACGGCGGTCGCAGATGAAGTCCACCGCACCTTTTTCCTGCAGGAACTCGGCGCGCTGAAAACCCTCGGGCAGTTTCACGCGCACAGTGGTTTCGATCACGCGGGGACCAGCAAAGCCGATCAGCGCCTTGGGCTCTGCGATCACCACATCGCCCACAAAGGCAAAACCTGCGGACACGCCACCCATGGTCGGGTCGGTCAGCACGCTGATGTAGGGCAGGCCTTTCTTGGCCAGGCGCGTCAGGGCCGCATTGGTCTTGGCCATCTGCATGAGTGAGAGCAGGCCCTCCTGCATGCGGGCACCACCCGTGGCGGTGAAGCACACAAAAGGCACTTTCTGTTCAATGGCGGTTTCAACGCCGCGCACAAAACGCTCGCCGACCACAGAGCCCATGGAGCCGCCCATGAAGTCGAACTCAAAGCAGGCCGCGACCAGCTCGATGCTGTGCACCGCACCGCCCATCACCACCAGCGCATCGGTTTCGCCGGTGTTGTCCATGGCTTCTTTCAGGCGCTCGGGGTACTTGCGGCTGTCCTTGAACTTCAGGGCGTCAACGGGCACCACTTCCTGGCCGATCTCGTAGCGGCCTTCGCCGTCCAGAAAACCATCCAGGCGGGCACGCGCACCGATGCGCAAATGGTGGCTGCAACTGGGGCACACATTGAGGTTGTGGTCCAGATCGTTTTTGTAGTGAACGGTCTCGCAGCTGGGGCACTTGATCCACAAACCTTCGGGGACCTGGCGTCGTTCGGCCGGGTCGGTGTGCTGGATTTTGGGCGGCAGCAGTTTTTCAAGCCAACTCATCTGGGGTTCTCCTGTTGGGTTGGGATTATCGTTGCTCAGGCGTCCAGCGCCTGGCGGATACCGGATAAAAAGTCCGCGGCCACGGCATTGACTTTGTCCTGGGCTTCGTTTTCGATCAGCTGGATCAGGCGCGAGCCGATCACCACCGCGTCGGCCACGCGGCTGATGGCGGTGGCGGTGGCTGCATCGCGGATGCCAAAACCCACCCCGACGGGCACGCTCACGTGCTGGCGTATGCGCGGCAGCATGGCTTCTACGGCGTCGATGTCCAGGGCGCCCGAGCCTGTCACACCCTTGAGCGAGACGTAGTACACATAACCGCTGGCCACCTTCGCAACCTGTGCCATGCGCTCGTCGGTCGATGTCGGCGCCAGCAAAAAGATCAGGTCCATGCTATGGGCTCGCAGCTTGGCGGCGAACTCTGCGCACTCTTCGGGCGGGTAGTCGACGATCAGCACACCATCCACACCGGCAGCCGAGGCATCACGGATAAAGCTGTCAGCGCCGTGTTTCTGGTCATAGCGCTCGATCGGGTTGGCGTAGCCCATCAGCACCACGGGCGTGGTGGTGTTGGTCTGGCGGAATTCGCGCACCATGGCCAGCACCTGCACGAGGCCAATGCCATAGGCGAGGGCGCGGTCGCCGGCCTTTTGGATCACCGGGCCATCAGCGGATGGATCGGAAAATGGAACGCCCAATTCGATGATGTCGGCCCCGGCCACAGCCATGGCGTGCATCAGCAAAGGGGTGCTGCCTGCGAACGGAAAACCGGCGGTCACAAAGGGAATCAGCGCCTTGCGGCCCTGGGCCTTGAGCTGGGAGAGGGTGGTGTCAATACGGCTCATCTCTTCGCTCACTTCACAATGTTCACGGGCTGCTCGCCGCCTTTGACCGACTGGCCACGGCAGCTGGGGCGGCAGTAGAAGTCGGCCTGGCTCAGGTCGGCCACGGTGCCAATGTCCTTGTCGCCACGGCCCGACAGGTTGACCAGAATGGACTGATCGGGGCGCATGGTCTTGGCCAGCTTCATGGCGTAGGCCACGGCATGGCTCGATTCGAGCGCGGGGATGATGCCCTCGGTGCGGCACAGGTAGTGGAAGGCTTCAAGCGCTTCCTTATCGGTGATGCCCACGTACTCGGCGCGGCCGATGTCCTTGAGGAAGGCATGCTCTGGGCCGACGCCGGGGTAGTCCAGACCGGCGCTCACGCTGTGGGTTTCGGTGATCTGGCCGTTGTCGTCCTGCAGCACATAGGTGCGGTTGCCGTGCAACACGCCGGGGCTGCCGCACTGCAGCGAGCACGAATGCTTGCCCGAGTCCATGCCTTCACCCGCAGCCTCCACGCCGATCAGACGGGTGTTTTCGTGAGCGATGTAGGGGTAGAAGATGCCCATGGCGTTGCTGCCACCGCCCACGCAGGCGATCACCGCGTCGGGTTGCTGTTCGGCCATCTGCAAGCTCTTGAACATCTCCGGCATCTGCGTGAGGCATTCCTCGCCGATCACGCTCTGGAAGTCGCGCACCATCATCGGGTAGGGGTGCGGGCCCGCCACGGTGCCGATGATGTAGAAGGTGTTGTCCACATTCGCCACCCAGTCGCGCATGGCTTCGTTCAGGGCGTCCTTGAGCGTTTTGCTGCCCGACTCGACCGGGATCACGGTCGCGCCCAGCAGCTTCATGCGGTAGACGTTGGGGCTTTGGCGCTTGACGTCTTCGCTGCCCATGTAGACCACGCATTCCAGGCCGTAGCGGGCGCAGATGGTGGCCGTGGCCACGCCGTGCTGGCCGGCACCGGTTTCCGCAATGATGCGCGGCTTGCCCATGCGCTTGGCCAGCAGCGCCTGGCCGATGGTGTTGTTGATCTTGTGGGCGCCGGTGTGGTTGAGGTCTTCGCGTTTGAGGAAGATCTGCGCGCCGCCCATCTCGCGGCTCATGCGGGCTGCGTGGTACACGGGCGAGGGACGGCCGACAAAGTGGGCCAGCTCGGACTTGAATTCAGCGATGAACTCGGGGTCGTGCTGGTACTTGGCGTAGGCCTCACGCAGTTCGTTGATGGCGTGCGTCAGCGTCTCTGACACAAAGCTGCCGCCGTATATGCCAAAGTGGCCCTTGGCGTCGGGCTGGTGGTATGCGTACATGGTGAACGGGAGAAAAAGGTTTCAACAGGCATCGTTGTCGGCGGCGCGGACCGCATCGACAAACTGCCGGATCTTGTCGGCATCTTTCAGGCCTTTGCCCGATTCGATGCCCGAGCTCACGTCAACGGCCAAAGACCGCGCACGCGAGCGCAGCAGGCGAATGCCATCGGCCACGTTTGCAGGTGTGAGTCCACCAGACAAAACGAGGTGAGCGTTGACGTTTGGTGGCAGCAGTGACCAATTGAAGCTCTGGCCCGATCCTCCATAACCGTCGACCAGGGTGTCGAGCAGCAGGGCTTGGGCGTGTGGGTTGTCCTGCGCGAATTTTACCAAGTCAAAGCTGGAAGCGGGGTTTTGTGGAATACGGGCGACGCGCAGGAAAGGTCGTTGGCAGCGCCGGGCCATTTGAGCGCAAAAATCGGCGCTTTCGTCACCATGAAATTGCAGTGTGGCACCCGGTACTTGCGCGCAGGCGGTGGCCACTTCATCGCTGCCCGCATTGACGAACAGCAGCACCGGCGTCACGAAGGCGGGCAGGCGCGAGGCCAACTCTGCAGCACGCTGGACGCTGACGTGACGTGGGCTTTTTTCATAGAGCACAAAGCCCACTGCGTCTGTGCCCGCTTGCACAGCTGCATCTACATCGGCTTCGCGGGTGAAGCCGCACATCTTGATGCGGGTGCGGGTCTGAGTGCTCATGCCGGTAGCCATTCAAAAACGGGCGTATTTGTGGGTAGCCCCCATTCTGGCGCATAGATGGGCCCTGCGAAATACAGACCATCAGGCGAGAAAGTGGGTGCAGCGGCATCCCTGCTGCGGGCGGCCAGCACCTCGGCCATCCACGAGGCGGGATGAACGCCTTGGCCGACATAAACCAGGCAGCCCATGATGTTGCGGATCATGTGGTGCAGGAAAGCGCTGCCTTCAAAGTCAAAGCGCCAGTAGCGGCGCATTTCCGAGCCGCGTTGGCTGATGTTGATGCGATACAGCGTCTTGACAGGCGACAGTGCCTGGCAGCCACTGGCTCTGAAGGAGCTGAAATCGTGCTCACCAATCAGATGTTGGCTGGCACTTTGCATGGCCTGCAGGTCCAGCGGACGAAACACCCAGCCCACTTTGCCGTGCTCCAGACTGGGCCGTACCGGGGACTCCAGCAAGATGTAGGTGTAGCGCCGCGCTACAGCACTGGCGCGGGCATGGAAGGTGTCGGGCACCGGCTGCGCCCACTGCACAGCAATGTCAGGAGGCAAAAACCGGTTGGTGCCGCGCACCCAGGAAAAAGGCTCTCGCTCGATCTCGCTGTCAAGGTGAACCACCTGCATCAGGCCGTGGACCCCGGTGTCGGTGCGGCCGGCGCACAAGGTGTGGATGGGGGTTGTGGCGAAGGCTTGCAGCGCGGCTTCGAGCTTGTCCTGAATGGTTTGGCCATTGGGCTGACTCTGCCAGCCCAGGTAGCCGTGACCGTTGTAGCTGATGCCGAGTGCCAGTCTCACTGCAGGGTGTTGAGCAGCTGTAGCGCCTGGGTTTGCACGCTGGGGTTGTTGGACTTGATGGCTGACAGCAACAAGGCGCGGGCCAGGTCTTTTTCGCCTTGCTGGAGCAGTTGCTGGGCCAGTTGCAGTTTGTTGGCGCCTGTGTCGTTCGCAGCTGTGATCGGTTCAGAGGCAGCCGGGGCAACAGGAGCCGCTGGCATCACCATAGGGGCCACTGAAGCTGGCACGGGGGCACTTGGAGGACTGTTGAGGTCCAGGTTCAAGCCGGACAGGCCCGCTGGCATGGCAGGGGGCATATCAGCAGGAGCAGCTGGCTCGCGGTTTGGCGCGGTGTTGGCTGTGGTCGGGATGTCGTCATAGGAGGGGGCGTATGCCATGGCGCCCGCATTGCCGCGTTTGTGGCTGCGACGCACCCACCAGGCCAAGGCCAGCATGGCTGCGAGCAATGCGGCAGCCCAGCCGATGGTGCGCGGGTCGTTTTTGAGATTCTCGAGCACGTTGCTGGTGCTCGAAGTATCTGTGGGTGTGGTGGTTTCGGAGGCCTTGGCATCGGGCGCAGGCAGGTTCACGCCCACGCCTGAAGTCGTCTCCTTGTTCTTGGCCAGATCCTGCAACTCGGCCATGCTTTTTTGCAGGGCATCGAGTTCTGATTTCTTGTCCTTGCCTTCTTGTTCCTTGGCAATGCTGGTTTCCTGCCCATCGCTGACAGTGGCCTGGCTCAAGGTCAGTCGGTCGGGCTTGCCTTCGGCCTCCTTGACGCTGGCTTCTGGCGTGCTCAGACGACCACTCATCTCGCTGGTGGACGTCTGGTCAACTTGCACCGGTGTACGAGCAAGACGCTGTGTGTAGGCCACGAAGTCGCGGGTTTGTGCCAGCACGATCTGACGTGCTTCCTGGCGCGAGACGCTCTGGGCTTCACCCGATGAAGGCATGCGCAAGCTGGAACCTGCACGCACCAAATTGACATTGCCCTCGATGAAGGCATCGGGGTTGGCTTTCGCCATGGCTACCAGCATCTGGTCGAGGGAAACACTTTCAGGCAAGTTGCGCACCGCAATCTCAGAGGCGGTGTCGCCCGTGTTGACTGCGACGGGACCGTCAGCGCGGGGGCTGGCGCTTCGCTCTTGTGCAGCAGGCGCGTACGCGATGGGCGCAGGCGTAGGAACGGGTGCGGGCGCTGCATCTACAGGTTTTACAGTGGATGGCAGACGGTCACTGGACACTGGCAATTGCGCGGCAGCAACAGGCTCCGTTGCGCGCTGTCGTTGAGGCGCCATACTGTTAAGCAGCAAAGCGTAATTGCGACGCAGCTTGCCGCCGTTGTTCCATTGGGCCTGAAGAATCAGGTCCAGAAAGGTGTCCTTGACAGGTTGACGGCCCTGTACCACGAGGTAGGGCAAGCCTTCGCGTGTTTGCAGGGTGACAGTGGCCCCTTGCAAGGCCGCGCTGAATTCCATGCCAGCTTGACTGAACAAGGCGGGGGGGGCCACCTGCGCTTGAAGGCCTGACAGTTCGGCGGCAGTGGCGTCCACCACCGCGACCTCGGCATGCAAGGGATCGCCCAGGCCAGAGAGTACTTGCAGACGCCCCAGGTTCAGCGCATGAACAGGCCCACTCCAGGCCGCAAGCACAAGTGCAGCACTGCTGCTCAGTGCCCAAATGATGCGGTGTTTCGAGCTTTTCTTGGCCATGTCGTGTTTCCCTGAATCTTGTATTGTCGTCTCTGGCCTGAGGAGCGTTTAAGCGTCCAGCAGGATACGCAGCATGCGGCGCAGCGGCTCTGCAGCGCCCCACAGCAACTGGTCACCAATGGTAAACGCTCCGACATACTCGGGGCCCATGGCCAGTTTGCGAATACGTCCCACAGGAATGGTCATCGTGCCGGTCACGGCCACAGGGGTCAAGTCCTGCAGCGTGGCTTCACGCGTGTTGGGCACGACTTTAACCCATTGGTTGTCGGCGGCGATCATGGCTTCAATGTCGGCCACGGGCACGTCTTTCTTGAGCTTGAAGGTCAGAGCCTGGCTGTGGCAGCGCATGGCGCCCACGCGCACGCAGAAACCGTCCACGGGAATGGCAGCGGAATTGAAACCATCGCCCATGCCCAGAATCTTGTTGGTCTCGGCCATGCCTTTCCACTCTTCCTTGGATTGGCCATTGCCCAGATCCTTGTCGATCCAGGGGATCAGCGAGCCGCCCAGCGGCACGCCAAAGTTGGCAGTCTCGGCGCCGGTCAGGGCGCGTTGCTTGGCAATCACCTTGCGGTCGATTTCCAGAATCGCGCTCTTGGGGTCGTCCAGCAGGGCTTTGACTTCGGCGTTCAGGGTGCCGTACTGCGTCAGCAATTCGCGCATGTGCTGCGCACCGCCGCCAGACGCTGCCTGGTAAGTCTGGGTGCTCATCCACTCGACCAGACCGGCCTTGTACAAAGCGCCCACGCCCATCAGCATGCACGACACGGTGCAGTTGCCACCCACCCAGTTCTTGCCACCGTGGGCCAGGGCGTTCTTGATGACAGGCATGTTGACCGGATCGAGGATGATCACGGCATCTTTTTCCATGCGCAGGGTCGATGCAGCGTCAATCCAGTGGCCGTTCCAGCCAGCAGCGCGCAGCTTGGGGAAGACTTCGGAGGTGTAGTCGCCGCCCTGAGCGGTGATGATGATTTCGCAGCGCTTGAGGGCCTCGATGTTGTGTGCATCCTGCAGCACAGTCTCATTCTTGGCCATGGCGGGGGCTTTGCCGCCAGCGTTGGAGGTGGAGAAAAAGACGGGTTCGATCAGGTCGAAGTCTTTTTCCGCAATCATGCGGTCCATCAGGACCGAGCCGACCATGCCGCGCCAGCCAACCAAACCTACCAACTTGCTCATTTCAATGCCCTTTCAAGGTTAATCAGTGCCACGACTGAGGGTCTTGCCCGGCTCGTCTGGCCGGGTTGGGCACACGACGAGCAGAGCCGATCAGCCCTTAATGGTCGTGGTTTTGATGGAGATTGCGCGCACGCCAGCAGCCACCGGGGTGGTGGTCGTTTTGTTCAGCAGGAACGGGCGTGCGGCAAACATGGTTAAAGATTGTAAAGGAAAGGCTTTGATGGCCCTTACAGCGCCTTGACCACCGCATCGCCCATTTGCTGCGTGCCGACCTTGGTCGTGCCTTCGCTGTAGATGTCGGGCGTGCGCAGACCTTGGGCCAGCACCTTTTGCACAGCAGCTTCGATGCGCTGGGCGGCTTCTTCCTGGTTCAGCGAGAAGCGCAGCATCATGGCAGCCGACAGGATGGTGGCCAGCGGATTGGCCACGCCTTTGCCCGCAATGTCGGGGGCGCTGCCGTGGCTGGGCTCGTACAGGCCCTGGTTCTTCGTGTTCAGGCTGGCCGAGGGCAGCATGCCAATCGAGCCCGTCAGCATCGAGGCTTCGTCGGACAGGATGTCGCCGAACATGTTACCGGTCACGACCACGTCAAAGGCCTTGGGTGCCTTGACCAGCTGCATGGCGGCGTTGTCCACATACATGTGCTGCAGTTCCACATCGGGGTACTGGGCGTGAACTTCGGTGACCACGTCTTTCCAGAACTGGAAAGTCTCGAGCACATTGGCCTTGTCCACGCTGGTGACCTTCTTGTTGCGCTTGCGGGCGGCCTGGAAGGCCACATGCGCGATGCGCTCGATCTCGGGCTTGGAATAGCGCATGGTGTCAAACGCCTCTTCGGCACCCGGGAAGTGACCGTCGGTTGCGATACGGCGGCCGCGCGGCTGGCCGAAGTAGATGTCACCAGTCAGCTCGCGGATGATCAGGATGTCCAGGCCCGCGATCAGCTCAGGTTTGAGGCTGGACGCACCCACCAGCTGCTCGTAGCAAATGGCCGGGCGGAAGTTGGCGAACAGGCCCATGTTCTTGCGCAGACCCAGGATGGCCTGCTCAGGGCGCAACGGACGGTCGAGCTTGTCGTATTTCCAGTCGCCCACGGCGCCGAACAGCACTGCGTCGGCGTACATGGCCAGCTTGAGGGTGGATTCGGGCAGCGGGTGACCGTGCGCGTCGTAGGCGGCGCCGCCGACCAGGGCGGATTCCATCTCGAATTTCAGATCGAGGGCCTTGAGGACCTTGACGGCTTCGGCGACGATTTCGGTGCCGATGCCATCACCGGGGAGAACTGCAATTTTCATGGGACTGTCTTTTCTAAATTAAGCGGTATGCGCCAGCCAGGGTTTGGTGGCCAGGCGTTCGGCCTCGTAGGCCTTGATTTTGTCGGCGTGGCGCAGGGTCAGGCCGATGTCGTCGAAACCGTTGAGCAGGCAATACTTGCGGAACGGGATCACGTCAAACGGGATTTCTTCGCCCTGCGGACGCACGATGACCTGGCGTTCCAGATCGATGGTGAGCTCGTAGCCAGGGAAGGCGTACACCTCGTTGAACAGCATGTCCACGGTGGACTCGGGCAGCACGATGGGCAGCAGGCCGTTTTTGAAGCTGTTGTTGAAGAAGATGTCGGCAAAGCTCGGCGCGATGATGGCGCGAAAGCCGTATTGGTCAATGGCCCAGGGCGCGTGTTCGCGGCTGGAGCCACAGCCAAAGTTCTTGCGGGCCAGCAAGATGCTGGCGCCTTTGTAGCGCGGCTGGTTCAGCACGAAGTCCGGGTTGGGCTTGCGGTCGCTCTCGGGCACGCCGGGTTGACCGGGCTGGTCCAGGTAGCGCCACTCGTCAAACAGGTTGGGGCCGAAGCCGGTCTTGCGGATCGACTTGAGGAATTGCTTTGGGATGATGGCGTCGGTGTCCACGTTGGCGCGGTCCATCGGGGCTACCAGGCCTTTGTGAAGGGTGAATTTCTGCATGTCTGTAACCCTTTAAGCGAATTTGCGCACGTCGACGAAATGGCCGTGGATGGCTGCCGCTGCGGCCATGGCGGGGCTGACCAGGTGGGTACGCCCACCGGCGCCTTGGCGACCTTCGAAATTGCGGTTGCTGGTTGAGGCGCAGCGCTCGCCGGGCTCCAGGCGGTCGGCGTTCATGGCCAGGCACATGGAGCAGCCGGGTTCGCGCCATTCAAAGCCTGCGGCCTTGAAAATCTCGTGCAGGCCTTCGCGCTCGGCCTGTTCCTTGACCAGGCCCGAGCCGGGCACCACCATCGCCAGCTTGACGCTCTTGGCCACTTTCTGGCCGAGTTTTTTGACCACGGCGGCGGCTTCGCGCATGTCTTCAATGCGGCTGTTGGTGCACGAGCCGATGAAGATCTTGTCGACCGTGATATCGCTCACGGCCTTGCCGGGTTGCAGGGCCATGTAGCTCAAGGCGCGCTCAATGGCGCCGCGTTTGACATCGTCCTTTTCCTTGTCGGGGTCGGGCACGGTGCCGTCAATGCCCAACACCATCTCGGGCGAGGTGCCCCAGGTGACTTGCGGCACGATGGTGCTGGCGTCCAGCTCGACCACGGCGTCAAAGTGCGCACCGGGGTCGGACTGCAGGGTCTTCCAGTACGCCACGGCCTGGTCCCATTCCACGCCTGTGGGTGAGAGCAGTCGACCTTTGACGTATTCAATCGTCTTGTCGTCCACCGCCACCAGGCTAGCGCGGGCGCCGCCTTCGATGGCCATATTGCAGACCGTCATGCGGCCTTCCATGCTGAGCGCGCGGATGGCGCTGCCTGCAAATTCAATGGTGTAGCCGGTGCCGCCAGCGGTACCGATTTTGCCGATGATGGCCAGCACGATGTCCTTGGCGGTCACGCCTTTAGCTACCTGGCCTTCCACCTTGACCAGCATGTTCTTGGCTTTTTTGGCCAACAAAGTTTGCGTAGCCATCACGTGCTCAACTTCGGAGGTGCCGATGCCGTGGGCCAGCGCACCGAAAGCGCCGTGGGTGGAGGTGTGGCTGTCACCGCAGACCACGGTCATGCCGGGGAGGGTGGCGCCGTTTTCCGGGCCAATCACGTGCACGATGCCCTGGCGCTTGGACATGAAGGGAAAGAAAGCAGCAGAGCCAAACTCGGCAATGTTGCTGTCCAGCGTGGTGATCTGCTCTTTGCTGATGGGGTCGGTGATGCCGTCGTAGCCCAATTCCCAGCCGGTGGTGGGTGTGTTGTGGTCGGCGGTAGCGACGATGGAGCTCACGCGCCAGACCTTGCGGCCAGCCTGACGAATGCCTTCAAAGGCCTGCGGGCTGGTGACTTCGTGCACCAGGTGGCGGTCGATGTAGAGGACGGCGGTGCCGTCTTCTTCGGTGTGAACGACGTGTTCGTCAAAAATCTTGTCGTAGAGCGTGCGGGCCATGCGGGTGTCCTTGAATACAGCCTGCCATTTTAAGTGGTTCAGGCCACAAAAAAGCCCGCCAGGTGGCGGGCTTGTGCTGAGCCGTAAGGGCTTAGGCGTCGCGGCGGGGCGAGCCAGTGAACAGCTGACGGGGGCGGCCGATTTTGTACTCGGGGTCACTGATCATTTCGTTGAGCTGCGCGATCCAGCCCACGGTACGGGCCAGGGCAAAAATGCCGGTGAACAGGTTCACGGGGATGCCAATGGCGCGCTGCACGATGCCGGAGTAGAAGTCCACGTTCGGGTAGAGCTTGCGCTGCACGAAGTAGTCGTCTTCCAGGGCAATGCGTTCCAGTTCCTTGGCCAGCTTGAACAGGGGGTCGTTTTCCAGCCCCAGTTCCTGCAGCACTTCGTTGCAGGTTTCCTGCATGAGCTTGGCGCGGGGGTCGTAGTTCTTGTAGACGCGGTGACCGAAGCCCATCAGCTTGACGCCGGAGTTCTTGTCCTTGACCTGGTTCATGAACTCGCCGACCT
>JACCDV010491179.1_pt1 | contig 12807 bp, 11 predicted proteins | sample 7446131 | NCBI WGS metagenome assembly JACCDV01 (sample SAMN15323448, study PRJNA562643) | freshwater metagenome | isolation source: river surface water | place: USA:Blue River Watershed | collected 2017-08-17 | reverse complement strand
TCTACGGCCGCGGCGGTGCCGACGACGGCTACGCGATCTACGCCAGCATCGCGGCCCTTCAGGCGCTCAAAAGCCAGGGCGTTGCGCATCCGAGCATCGTCGGCCTAGTCGAGGCCTGCGAGGAAAGCGGCTCGTATGACCTGCTGCCCTACGTGGACGCGCTCAAGAGCCGCCTGGGCGAGGTGGGCCTGGTCATCTGCCTGGACTCGGGCGCCGGCACCTACGACCAGCTGTGGCTGACCACCAGCCTGCGCGGCATGGCCAGCGGCACGCTCAAGGTGGAGGTGCTCACCGAAGGCGTGCACTCGGGCGACGCCAGCGGCGTGGTGCCCTCGAGCTTTCGCATCCTGCGCCACATCCTGGACCGTCTGGCAGACAGCGCCACCGGGCGCCTGCTGCCGGCCCAGTTCCACTGCGAGATTCCGGCCGAGCGCCTGGCGCAGGCGCAGGTCACCGCCGGCATCCTGGGCGAGGGCCTGTACGCGCGCTTTCCCTGGGCACACCATGACTGCGGCGGCTCGAGCGCCTTCACCCTGCCCATGACGCAAGACCCCACCCAGGCCCTGCTCAACCGCACCTGGCGGCCCACGCTGAGCGTGACCGGCGCCGAAGGCCTGCCTGCGCTCAAGGACGCCGGCAACGTGCTGCGGCCCTACACCGCCTTCAAACTCTCGCTGCGCCTGCCGCCCCTGGTAGACGCCGCCCAGGCCGTGCAGCACCTCAAGGCCTTGCTCGAAGACAACGCGCCCTACCAGGCCAAGGTCACGTTCGAAGGCGGCGCGGGTGCCACCGGCTGGAACGCCCCGCCCGAGGCGCCGTGGTTTGAACAAGCGCTGCAGGACGCCTCGCAGGCCTGCTTTGGCGCGCCCTGCGCCACCATCGGCCAGGGCGGCACCATCCCGCTCATGAACATGCTCAGCCAGGGCTTCCCCAAGGCCCAGATGATGGTCTGCGGCGTGCTAGGCCCCAAGAGCAACGCCCACGGACCCAACGAGTTCCTGCACGTGCCGTATGCCAAGCGGCTGACGGCAGCGGTGGCGCAGGTGATCGCGCGCATGCCCGGCTGAGTCTGGAGGGCGTCATGCCCTCCAGCCACAGACAGGTGGCAATCGTCCGAGCGTCCGGCGATTAACCTTGCAAATCATGGAATTAAAATCCACAATTGCAGGGATGTATTCCCGCCTTCTGGCCCCTTTTCTGCAGGATGAGCTGGCGTTTTCGCCCGCCGTGGCCCTGCTTGGGCCGCGCCAGGTCGGCAAGACCACGCTGGCGCTCGAGGTGGGACGCAGACAGCCGCATCTGTACCTGGACCTGGAGTCCGAGCGTGACCGCAGCAAGTTGGGTCAGGCCGAGCTGTACCTGGAGGGGCACCTCGACAAGCTGGTGATCCTGGACGAGGTGCATCGCGCGCCTGGGCTCTTTCCGGTGTTGCGGGGCCTGATTGACCAGGCCCGCCGCCGCGGCGAAGGGGCCGGACGCTATCTGCTGCTCGGCTCGGGCAGCCTGGACGTGCTGCAGCAGTCGGGCGAAACACTGGCCGGGCGCATCGCTTACTTGGAACTGGCGGGACTGAATGTGCTGGAAACCGGCGAGGACGCCGCTGCCCCTGTCTGGCTGCGGGGCGGCTTTCCGCCCAGCTTGCGCGCGCCATCGGATGCGCGCAGCCTGCAGTGGCGCGAGAACTTCATCCGGACTTACCTCGAGCGAGATATTCCTCAGTTCGGTCCGCGCATCGCCGCCGAGACCCTGAGGCGCTTTTGGACCATGCTGGCCCATCACCAGGGTGGATTGCTCAATGTCGCCCAACTGGCGCGCAATCTGGGGGTGGATGCCAAGACCGCCCACAACTACATCGGCCTGCTCTCAGACCTGCTGCTGGTGCGGCGTCTGCAGCCTTGGCACGCCAACATCGGCAAGCGTCTGGTCAAAGCCCCCAAGGTGTATGTGCGTGACACAGGCTTGCTGCATGCCCTGCTGGGCATCGAATCCCACGAGCAACTGCTCTCGCACATGGTGGTGGGTGCCAGCTGGGAGGGCTATTGCATTGAAAACCTGTTGTCCTGCGCGCCGCGCGGGGTTACCGGGTACTTCTATCGCACCAGCGCCGGCGCCGAGATCGACCTGCTGCTGGCCTGGCCAGACGGCGAGCTGTGGGCGGTGGAATTCAAGCGCAGCCTGTCACCCAAGGTGGAGCGAGGCTTTCACAACGCCTGCGAAGACCTGAAGCCCAGCCGCAAGTGGGTGGTCTATCCCGGGAAGGAGCCGTATCCGATGGCGGCCGACATCCAGGCCGTGACCTTGTACGGGCTCTGCGCCACGCTGCGCAGCCTGCACTGAAGAAGACCCGCATGAAAGTAAGAACCATCCACACTGCCGAGCAAGCCCAAGATCTCGTGGTCGCCATTACCGCGTCAGCAGAAAGGGCCTTGTCCGATGTGGCAAAAAGCGTCGCTTCGGGCCGAGGATTGCATGGCCTTTGGGCCATGAAGTTCACGAACATCGGCTGTGACCCTCTCGATGCGGAACGGCCCCTCAACCTCATCGAACAAATCAACCAGACCTTCACCTATCTCGCCTCCGCCAAAGCGGTGGAGCATCTTGTACGCTTGCATCCAACATTGGCACCGTTCACTCTGCGTTTGGGAACATCGCCGGGGTCTGACATTGAAAGCCGCTGCGGGTCTGTTGCGGCAGAAGTGTTTGCGGCAGTCAATGTCTCGAACAACCGCAAACTGATGAAAGACCGCGCCAAAGTCAGTCGGGTGTCGGCGCAGTTCAGATACGTTTTTTTCATGTGTCCCGGGTACGGCGCAGGTAGACAAACGAAGCTAGAGCGTGAACCAGGGGTGGAGGTCTGGTCTGTCGCAGCCGACTTGCCGGGCATCCGCATGGAGCATTAGGGTGCGGAAACTCCCGGAATCGGGAGAGGTCATTTCGCAAAGCGGCCAGCGTATGTCGGCTTGACCGTTTGCACCTGATTTCGTGCGACTTCTACGCGCTCTTGCCTGAGCAAAAACACCGTCCAGATGCTTGGCATGGGGGTCGCATGACGAGTGAAGCTCGCCCAGAGAGAGGGGCGCTTACACCGGCGCAGCCGTTGACGCCCTCTGTTGCCGCAGCGCCAGCCAACCCAGCGCCACCCCCGTCGCTGCAATCGGCACCAGCGAGCCCAGGTGCAGGAAGGTCCAGCCCTGCGTCGTCACCAGCATGCCCGAGGCCAGCGAGGTGACGGCCGTCACTGCGAAGACGCAGAAGTTCAGCGCACCCTGGGCCCTGTCTTTTTCTTCGGGCCGCCAGCTGCTCAAGGCCAGGGTGGTGCTGCCGGTGAAGAGGAAGTTCCAGCCCACGCCCAGCAAGAACAGCGCGGCCTCGAAGTGGTGCAGATCCTGGCCCGACAGCGCAATGCCCACGCACACCATGTTGAGCAGCACGCCCACGCCCATGATGGGCAGCGTGCCAAAGCGCTTGATGAGGTGGCCGGTGACAAAGCCCGGCGCGAACATGCCGATGACGTGCCACTGCAGCACCAGCGCCGCGTCTGAAAACGGCAGGCCGCAGGTCTGCATGGCCAGGGGCGTGGCGGCCATGAGCAGGTTCATGACGCCAAAGCCCAGGGCGCTGCCAATGGCTGCGACCACGAACACCGGCTGGCGCATGATCTGGCCCAGCGGCCGGCCACCGCCGCCGCTGCCCTTGGCAGGCGGTGGCGGAAAGTGGATGAAGGCCAGCACCGCCATGCCCAGCAGCGCCACGCCGGCCAGCGAGAAGTAGGCACCGGCAAAGGGCACCGCCGTCAGGCTGCGGGTGGCGGCGGCCAGGTTGGGGCCGGCAATGGCGCCGATCAGCCCGCCGGCCATGACAAAGGACACGGCTTTTTCGCGATTGGAAGGCTCGGCCAGCTCAGCGGCCGCAAAGCGGTAGAGCTGCGCGTTGGCGTTGTAGTAGCCAGCGATCACGGTGGCCGCCACCAGCACCCAGAAGTGGCTGGTGTAGGCCGCCCAGGCGCACAGGAGCGAGGAGAACACCGCCACCGCCAGCCCCAGCTGGAACGAGACCTTGCGGCCCCAGCGCATCTGCGTGCGCGCCACCAGGCCCGTGGACAGCGCCCCGCCCACCACATAGCCCATGACGGGCAGCGTGGCCATCCAGCCCACGGGGGCCAGCGCCAGGCCGACCAGGCCGTTGATGGCGATGAAGGTGACGTTGTTCGTGAAGAACAGGCCTTGGCAGGCGACCAGCAGCCAGAGATGACGGTTCATGCCCCGGTTATAGCCGCCGCAGCTGACGCAAGCTGTCGCCTGCGCTCAGGCCAGCGCCTGCACCAGCGCGGCCAGGGCCGCGGTTTCGGCGCGCAGCACGCGCGGGCCCAGCGTGACGGGCACAAAACCCGCGGCGCGCGCCTGCGCGTCTTCGGCCGGCGAGAGGCCCCCTTCGGGGCCGCTCAAGAACAGCACGTCACCGATGGGGTGGGCGGCCAGCACCTGGGCCAGCGGCTGCGCGCCATCAGCCAGCGACAGCACGCAGCGAACGGGGGCAAGGCTGGCCGATCCCGCCAGCCACGCACCCAGGTCCTGCACCGGCTGCACGGGCGGCACGCGGTTGCCGCCGCACTGCTCGCACGCGGCCACGGCCACCTGCTGCCAGTGCTGCTGCTTCTTGGCCGCGCGCTCGCCGGACAGGCGCAGCACGCTGTGCGCGGTGTGCAGCGGCTGCAGGCTGGCGGCCCCCAGCTCGGCGGCTTTTTCCACCAGCCAGTCCATGCGCTCGTTGGCGGGCATGCCCAGGGCCAGGTGCACGCGGCGCATGGGTTCGCGCTCCAGTGCCTCGTGCGCCTGCACCTGCACGGCCACCTCGCTGCGGCCCATGCGCATGATGGTGGCCTGCCACTGCCCCCCCTGACCGTTGAAGAGCGTCAGGCCCTGGCCCGGCTGCATGCGCAGCACCTGCACATGGCGCGCGGCGCCGGCGGGCAGGTGCAGTTCAGCGCCGGGCGCCAGCGGCAGGTCGACGTGAAAGCGCGGCATCAGAAGGTGTAACCGACCTGCACCGCGCTGCCTTCGATCTTCTCGAGCAGGTGCATCAGGGGCGCCAGCTGGCGGTAGCGCGTGGCGGCGCTGCGCACATAGGCGATGAAGCGCGGCGTATCGGCCAGGTACTGCGGCTTGCCGTCGCGCAGCGTCAGCCGCGCAAAGATGCCCAGCACCTTCAGATGCCGCTGCAGGCCCATCCATTCGACGGCCGCGTAGAACTCGCCGAAGTCGTCGCCCACGGGCAGTCCCGCCTTGCGCGCCTGCTGCCAGTAGCGGGCGGTGATGTCGATCACGAACTCCTCGTCCCAACTGAGGAAGGCGTCGCGCATCAGGCTGGCGATGTCGTAGCTGATGGGGCCGTACACCGCGTCCTGGAAGTCGAGCACGCCCAGCGGCGCGCGCTCATCCTGCGGCTGCACCATGAGGTTGCGCGGCATGAAGTCGCGGTGCACGAACACGCGCGCGCCGCCCAGGGCCGTGAGGTTGTGCTGCTTGATCTGCGCAAACAGCGCCTGCAGTTGCTGCTGGTCCTTCTCGCTGAGTGTCAGGCCGCGGTGCCGGGCCACGTACCACTCGGGAAAGAGGTTGAGCTCGCGGGTGAGCAGCGCATCGTCGTAGGCCGGCAGCACCCCGGGCCGCGAGGCCCGCTGCCAGCCGATGAGCGCATCGACCGCGCCCATGTAGAGGTCGTGCACCAGCTCGCCGCGCTGCGGGATGCGGGCGGTGTCCTCTTGCACGATGCGCTGCATCATGGTCTGCGCACCGAGGTCGTTCAGGAGCATGAAGCCCTGGGCCTCGTCCCAGGCCAGGACCTCGGGCGCGCGCAGGCCGGCATCGCGCAGCAGGCCGGCAATCGCCACGAAAGGCCGGCAGTCTTCCTTGTCGGGCGGCGCGTCCATGACGATGCGGCTGTCGCCGTCCAGGGTGTCGATGCGCAGATAGCGACGGAAGCTGGCGTCGGCCGAGGCCGGGCGCAGGCTGGCAGGCGCCAGCCGCTGGGTGGCCGCCAGGCCCTGAAGCCAGGCATTGAAGGCGCGGGCGCGCGCCGGATCGGCCCAGGCAACGGCCGGCGCCGGCGGGGCGCCGGCGGGGGACGGATCGAGGGGGAGCGTCATGGGGGGTGGTGGATAATCGCGCGAGTTCGAAACCGGGATTTATCTCACATTTCACGATGCGCTCGGCGCCCCGCTCGCGTTTTCTCCCAGCCGCCGGCGCCTGCATCGTCTGGGTGAGTGCCGCCTTGGCGCCTGCGGCGCGGGCGCAGGCCGACGGCCAGGCCCAGGAACCTGCGGCGCGCCTGAAGCCGTCGCCCCAGTTGAACGAGGCCCTGCCCACCGCGGGCGGCCAGACCCCCACCTTTTTGTTTGGCCAGCGCCTGAGCAGCCAGCCCGACGTGCGCACCGTCATCGAAGGCCAGGCCGAGGTGCGCCAGGCCGGCACCTCCATCCGCGCCGACCGGCTGGACCTGGAGGCGGTGCAGCAGCGCCTGACCACCGAGGGGCCGGTGCGGGTGCAGGCCTCGGGCAATCTCTTCGTGGGCAGCGCGCTCGACCTGCGCCTGGACACCTTCGAAGGGTTCTTTTCGCAGCCGCAGTACCAGCTTCGCAACGGGGCCAACGGCCAGGCGCAGCGCATCGAATTCCTGGGCCAGGATCGGCTGCGGGCGCAACAGGCCAGCTACACCTCCTGCGAGCGCGACAACGAGGACAGCTGGCAGCCGGCCTGGCAGCTGAGCGCCGAGCGCCTGCACTTCGACCTGGAGACCGAAGTGGGCCGGGCCTACAAGCCGGTGCTGCGGTTTTATGACGTGCCCATCCTGGGCTGGGGCGGCTCGCTGAGCTTTCCGCTGAGCGACAAGCGCAAGTCGGGCCTGCTGCCGCCTTCCTATGTGCTGGACACCACCGGCGGCCTGAGCCTGACGCTGCCGTACTACCTGGACATCGCGCCCAACCGCGACGCCACGATCACGCCGACCTGGATGAGCAAGCGGGGACTGGACCTGGGCACCGAGCTTCGCTACTTGGAGCGGGGCGCCCAGGGAAGCCTGCGCGCCAACGTGCTGAGCAACGACCGGGTGGCCGGCAACGACCGCTGGTCGTATGCCTTCGAACACACCAATCGCGGCCCCCAGCCCCTGGCCGACGGGTGGCTCAACTACAGCCTCAAGCTCAACCGGGCCAGCGACGGCAGCTACTGGCGCGACTTTCCCCGCTTCAACAAGAGCCTGACGCAGCGCCTGCTGGCCAACGACCTGCAACTGAACTGGACGGCCGGCGACGTCGCGCTGGGCCTGCGCACGCTGTCCTGGCAAACGCTGCAAACGGCCGACTCGGTGATCACGCCGCCCTATGACCGGCTGCCGCAACTGACGGCCCGCCTGGCCCGCTCCGACGTGCCGGTGGCCGGCCTGCAAGGCCTGGACTGGTCGATCGACGGCGACTTCACGCGCTTTCAGGCGCTGGGCGCGCTCACCCGGCAGACCAACGCCGACCGCCTGGTCACGCGCATGGAAGTCAGCCGCCCCTGGAACTCGGCCGCCTGGTCCGTCACGCCCAAGCTCAAGCTGCACGCCACCCAGTACGACTACACCTCGCCGTGGTACGGCGCGCAATCGGCCTCGCGCGTGGTGCCCACCTTCAGCCTGGACAGCGCGCTGCAGTTCGAACGGCAGGCCAGCTTTGGCGGCCGCGGCTTTTTGCAGACGCTGGAGCCTCGCGCCTTCTACGTCTACACCCCGTACCGGGACCAGCGGCGCCTGCCCAATTACGACAGTGCCGAAAACAGCTTCAGCTTCGCCAGCGTGTTCACCGAAAACCGCTTCGTCGGCAACGACCGCATCGCCGACGCCAACCTGCTGACGCTGGGCGTGACCTCGCGCCTGATCGAGCCCGAGTCAGGCTTTGAGACCTTGCGCGCCGGCGTGGCGCAGCGCATCCGCTTTACCGACCAGCAGGTCACGCTCGACGGCAGCCCGCCGCCGGTCGATGCCGAACGCCTGAGCGACGTGCTGGTGGGCGCCACCGTGAACTGGTCGCAGCGCTGGGCGCTGAACTTCACCACGCAGTACAACCCCAAGCTCGGTGAGTCGCAACGCACCGCCGTGGGCACGCGCTACAGCCCCAGCCCCTACCGCGTGGTGAGCGCCTCCTACAAGCGCCAGCGCCCGTTGACCACCACCGATGCCGGCAGCCAGCAGGTGGACCTGGGCTGGCAATGGCCGATCAACGACCTCTGGGGCGACCGGGGCCAGGACCTGGGCCCGGGCCGGGGACAGGGCGGCCGGCGCTGGTACAGCGTGGGCCGGCTCAACTACAGCATGATCGACCGCCGTGTCGTCGACACCGTGATGGGCGTGGAATACGACGGCTGCTGCTGGATCGGGCGGGCGGTGCTGCAGCGCGTGACCAGCGGCCTGTCCACGGCCAACACGCAGCTGATGGTGCAGCTCGAGCTCGTGGGCTTCTCGCGCATCGGCAACAATCCCCTGAACACCCTGCGCACCCAGGTGCCCCGCTACCAGCTGCTGCGCGAGCAGGTCAGCCCGCCCAGCCGCTACACCCACTATGAATAAGCTTGCCCTCTTGAATCGCCTGCCCCGCCAGGCCCTTGCGATCGCCACCCTGGGCCTGGCCCTGGCCGCGCAGGCGCAGGCGCCCGCCGCAGGCGGCCAGCCGGCCGACTACATCGTCGCCGTGGTCAACTCCGAGCCCATCACCCACAAGGAGGTGCTGGCCCGCATGGAGCGCCTGGCCAAGCAGCTGAACCAGCAAGGCCAGGCCTTGCCGCCGCGCGAAGAATTCGCCCGCCTGGTGCTCGAGCGCATGATCACCGAGCGCGCCCAGGTGCAGGCCGCGCAGGCCGCCGGCCTGCGCGTGGACGATGCGGCCGTCGACCAGGCCGTTCAGGACCTGGCCCGGCAAAACCAGGTGAGCGTGCCCGACCTGCTGCGCCGCCTCAGCAGCGAGGGCCTGAGTGCCGAGCGCTTTCGCCGGGACCTGCGGGACGAGCTGCTGATGCTGCGGCTGCGCGAGCGCGAAGTCGAAAGCCGCGTGCGCGTGAGCGAACAGGACATCGACCGCTTCCTGGCCGAGAAAAAAGGCGACGCCTCGGGCGCGCCGGCGGAGCTGCGCATCGCCCAGGTGCTGATTGCCGTGCCCGAAAACGCCAGCGCCGCACAGCTGGCCACCCTGGAGGCACGGGCCCGGCTGGTGCTGCAGCAGGCCCAGTCCGGCAGCGACTTTGCCGCCCTGGCCCGCCAGTGGTCCGACGCCCCGGACAAGGCCCAGGGCGGCGACCTCGGCCTGCGCAGCCCCGACCGCCTGCCGCCGCTGTTCGTCGAGGCCACGCAGGGCCTGGCCGTCGGCTCCGTCACCGGCCCGCTGCGCAGCGGCGCCGGCTTTCACGTGCTCAAGCTGCTCGAGCGCAGTCAGGGCGATGGCCTGCCCGCCACGGTGGCGCAGACACGGGCGCGCCACATCCTGCTCAAGCCCAGCACCCGCCTGAGCGAGGCCCAGGCGCGCCAGCGGCTGGCCGAGTTCAAGCGCCGCATCGAGGCCGGCCAGGCCGAATTCGCCCAGCTCGCGCGCGAATTCAGCGAGGACGGCTCGGCCGCCGAGGGTGGCGACCTGGGCTGGGCCACGCCGGGCATGTTCGTGCCCGAGTTCGAGGAAGTGATGGACGCGCTCAAGCCGGGCCAGATCTCGCAGCCGCTGGTCTCGCGCTTCGGCCTGCACCTGATCCAGGTGCTCGAACGCCGCGAGGTGCCGCTGTCGCCGCGCGAACGCCGCGAGCTGGCGCGCCGCGAGCTGCGCGAGCAAAAGACCGAAGAAGCGCTGCGCACCTTCCTGCAGGAGCTGCGCGGCCGCGCCTACGTCGAGCTGCGCGAGCCGCCCCAGTGAGGCCGCCGACTTGAAGCACATCGCCCGCAAGCGCTTCGGCCAGCACTTCCTGGCCGACAGCGGCATCATCGACGCCATCGTGCGCGCCATCGATCCGCGCCCCGGCCAGCCCGTGGTCGAGATCGGCCCGGGCCTGGCCGCGCTGACCCAGCCGCTCGTCGAACGCCTGGGCCAGCTCACCGTGATCGAGCTCGACCGCGACCTGGCCGCGCGGCTACGCACCCACACCCAGCTGCGGGTGATCGAATCGGACGTGCTGCGGGTCGATTTCCGGGCGCTGGCCGGCGAGCTGGGCACCGACAAGCTGCGCATCGTCGGCAACCTGCCCTACAACATTTCCACGCCCATCCTGTTTCACCTGCTCGAGGTGGCCGAGCAGGTGCAGGACCAGCACTTCATGCTGCAAAAGGAAGTGATCGACCGCATGGTGGCCGCGCCGGCCACCAGCGACTACGGGCGCCTGTCGGTGATGCTGCAGTGGCGCTACGCCATGGACAACGTGCTGTTCGTGCCGCCCGAGAGCTTTGAGCCGCCGCCGCGCGTGGACAGCGCCGTGGTGCGCATGGTGCCGCATGCCCAGCCACCGCAGCTCGATGCCGCGCTGCTGGGCGCGCTGGTGCAGGTGGCCTTCAGTCAGCGGCGCAAGCTGCTGCGCCACACCCTGGGCCGCTGGCTGGAAGCCCGCGGCTTTGCCGGGCACTTCGACGTGCAGCGGCGCGCCGAGGAGGTGCCCTGCGCCGACTACGTGGCGCTCGCGCAGACGCTGGGCACAGCATCCGATCGACCATGAAAAAAGCCCGTCCGAGGACGGGCTTTCTTGCATGCAACGCCGGATGTGCGGTCAGGCGGCGGCGAGCCAGTAACCCGAATTGAACGGGCTGCTCATGCGCAGCGCCAGGGGCGAGACGTCGACCAGCTTGTCGGTCGGCATGGGCTCTCCACCCTCTTCCACTGCTTGCGGGGCCTCATTCGCCCGTTCCCCTTGGCCAACTTCTGGGGAACGGGCTACAGAAAAGAATAGAAGCACCTGAAGGGCACCTTTCGGTCCGCCCAGTAATCGGCGGCATCCCGGAAGATGTCGAGCAGCTGCTCGCGGGCTTCCTTGTCGAACTTGGCGTTCGCAGGAATGTGTTCCAGCACCACGATGAAGCCCGGCTGCTGGCCCGACTTGTGCACCAGGTCGGTCATGCAGTCGTAGAGCGCGTCGAAGTTCTTGCCGAAGTGCGAAGGGAAGGTGTACTGCGCGGCAATCATGTCAAGCACGTCCTGCTTGCTCTGGGCGTTTGCCAGGTTGGCGTACAGGAAATGGTGGCCCAGCGTGGTCGCTGCATCCTGCAGGTCCGACACCCGGAAGGCGCGGATGGACTGCACGATGTTGGTTCTCACAGTACGAAGTGGCGTGTCCATCTTCGTGTCTTTTTCCATGGAAAAGCTCTGACCCAAGTTACAAAGATTCAAACATGCGGGACCGTGGTGAAACTCACTGGACGATCCGGCGAAAACTGGCGTAATGGTCTTCGGTGTAGTAGCAGGCATCGGGCTGGGTGGGCACCTGCCCGCCGCACACGATCCGTCTGGCGCCCCTGTTGCGGACCCCCGGTGTTCTGACGGTATATTCGCGGTAGTAGCCGCGTGGCTGCAGGGGGAGCAGGCGCTCCCGATTGCCAAACACCGTGCCGTCCTTGTCATACCGGAACGGACCGCCTTCGTGGATCAGGATCAGAATTTTCTGAGCCTGGGACGGCAGGTCCGCCACGGCAATCGTGGCTTGGGCAGCTTTCGATTCGGCGGCGGGAGGTGCCTTGGCAGCCGCCGGAACGCTGAGCGATCCGGCCAGGCTGATCAGGACGACCGACAGAGCACGGCGCCAGCCGTTCCCCGCTTTTCGCACGACGAAAACCTTTCCTGAACTTCGGGGATCGGCCCGCGGGAATGTCCTACACGGGTTAACCCTTAACTTTCAAGCCCGTAAGTGTGACTCATGTGCATGAAAAATGCAAGGGACTGCCCGCAGCAGCCCGTGGGCGGCTGCAGGAATCCGGGGCTTGAAAGTCAGTGCTCGCTACCGGCAAAACCCCTGTAAAGCCTTAACGGGCAGCGTTGGCATCGGCGACGGTCAGGGCCGTCATGTTGACGATGCGGCGCACCGTGGTGCTGGCCGTGAGGATGTGCACCGGCTTGGCCGCGCCCAGCAGCACCGGGCCAATGGCGATGTTGCCGCCCGCCGCCGTCTTGAGCAGGTTGTAGGAGATGTTCGCGGCATCGATGTTGGGCAGCACCAGCAGGTTGGCCTCGCCGGCCAGCGTGCTGTGTGGCATGACGTCGTGACGACCCTTGGTGTCCAGTGCGATGTCACCGTGCATCTCGCCGTCGACCTCCAGCCAGGGCGCCTTTTCACGCAGCAGTTCGAGCGTGCGGCGCATCTTGAGCGCGCTGGGCTGGTTGGACGAGCCGAAGTTCGAGTGCGACAGCAGCGCCGCCTTGGGCTTGAGGCCAAAGCGCATCATTTCCTCGGCCGCCATGGTGGTGATCTCGGCCAGTTGCTCGGCCGTGGGGTCGTAGTTGACGTGCGTGTCGACCAGGAAGACTTGGCGGCCGGGCATCATCAGCCCGTTCATGCAGGCGTAGGTGCTGACGCCGGGGCGCCGCCCGACCACCTGGTCGATGTACTGCAGATGCCCGGCGGTCGAACCCCAGGTGCCGCAGATCATCCCGTCGACCTCGCCCTTGTGCAGCAGCATGCTGGCGATCAGCGTCAGCCGGCGGCGCATCTCGATCTTGGCCATCTGGGCCGTCACGCCCTTGCGCTCGGCCAGGCGGTGGTAGGTCTGCCAGTACTCGCGGTAGCGCGGGTCGTTCTCGGTGCTGACGATGTCGAT
>JACCDV010419447.1_pt1 | contig 12807 bp, 13 predicted proteins | sample 7446131 | NCBI WGS metagenome assembly JACCDV01 (sample SAMN15323448, study PRJNA562643) | freshwater metagenome | isolation source: river surface water | place: USA:Blue River Watershed | collected 2017-08-17 | reverse complement strand
TGCAAATAGACAATGATAAAAGTTATAGTGAGTTGACCGAGTTGTTTGACAATTTGAATAGCGTGGCTACACCTCCTCAAAAACCCATTAGCACACCAAAGAAAAAAGTTTCCAAAACAAAAGAAGTACAACACACTCATATTCAAAAAGATGATTTAGATTTGTCCGATGAGGATATAAAGGCTTTAGAGTCTTTGGGTGACTTGGAAAACGAAGACTTAACCGATTTAGATGAATTAATTGAAAACTTATAAAAAATAAAAAAATGGCAATCTCATTTGTTGAAAAGTTAGCGTACATAAACAAAAACGCAAAGGGCGATGAAAATTTACTGAAAGCAGTAAAATATGGTCGTGGTATTGATAAAATTCAAGACGAAGAAAAAAAGAAAAAGGTCAAGGATTTGGTGAATAAAGCCTTTATGAAAATAAAGGAGTTAAATACAAGCAAGACCAAAGACCCCAAAAAGAAAATAGAAGCGGAGATTGAAAAGTTCAAGAAGTCAATTGGTAGAACCAAGTGGCTTACGGCTACAAGATACATGACCAATAGTGGGTTGAGAAAAACAACTATTGAGAAAGATGCCGTTCTATCTGCTTTGCCAAAGGGTAAGAGAATTAGTCGCAAAACGGGTAAGCCATATTGGGAAAATCGTGCTAATCGTACAGATGTCAAGCAACCACCGAAAACTTATCCAAAGTTGGCTGATGGAGGTAAGATTAATATGGATGACATTAAAAAGAGAGCAATTTTTTATACCGATGAATCAAAGTGGTCAACTAAACCGACCATTTCAAAATTTCAAGAGGAAAATAAAGAGTTGAAAGAAACTCTAAAGAAACTTGAAAACAAAGAAATAACACCTTCAAAAATAATTGGTGGTGGCTATAAATCTTCGGCTATTGCAAGAAAGTTAGCTTTTCAATATCTTGAAGAACGCATTTTAGTAAATGATATGGCGATTGAGATTTTGAAAGAGCGAGGTGAAAAATTCGCAAAAGGCGGTGAGGTTGGAGAAAAGCCATTAAGCTATTACAAATATGAAACACCAAAAGTGAAAATTGCTTGGAAAGGTAAAATTCAACCTTTGGGAATGTTTAAATCGGCTGAAGAGGCTATGGAAGTAATAAAAAAACAAATCAATGGAGATTATGAGGAATTAAAAAATTACGCTATTGTTACTCCCGACAAGGTTTTACATTATGGAAAAGAATTTCAAATAAGATACGCAAAAGGCGGTGAGGTTGGTCAAAAAGTATTTGTAGCCGAAGAAGATGGTATTTTGGGAATTGCAGATGGTTCAGATGCTTATTCAATAGAAATTTCAAAAGGTGATACTTTTGTTACATACGGAGAACAAGATGATATGAATTGGTGGTATGTGAAAAAAGTAAATAAAAAACCAAATACCATGTCTGAAAGTAATGATTTCGATTATACTAAATCAAAATCAAGAGTTAAGGTAAATTGGGATGAATTGCTTTTGACATTTCCAAAAGGCGATAAAATGATTTATGCTCAAATGATTGAAAGTAAAGCAAAAGGTGGTGAGATTTCTGTGTACAATTTGCGTAAAGGCGATAAGGTAAAAACGAGAAATGGCAAAATAGAAACTATTTTAAGAAAAACGGGAAGTGGGAGTTATGAAACCGAAGAAAATGATTATTCACATTCTCCCGAAAGTTTAGAATTTGTTTCAAGACCAAAAAATAAAATGGCAAAAGATGGTGAAATGCGAATGGCATCAGATGGAATGAAGGTTGGAAAGTTGATTGATACGGAACGAGTAAGTTCTTATGATGAAGTGTATCAAGAAGAATTAGTAAATTCTTTTGTAGTTAAATACTCCGATGAATATGCAAGAATTATTATTGAATCTGAAATTTTCAAACAAGAAAATGATTACACAATTTACGAAGGCACTATTCATTTTACCGAAAAAGGATTTTTGAAAATATATCCAATTTTACAAGAATTAAGAGAGCAAATAGTTAATAAAAAATATGGTCATGGTGGAACAATTGCCGAAGGAAACTACCACATGATTCTTTCCCAAGCAAAAGAAGTCAAGCACCATGTAGCAGAACTACAAGATATTCTTAAAAATCAAAAAGACATTGATGCTTGGGTAGTAGCTAAAATGGAAAATGCAAGTTCAACTTTGAGCGATATTACTCACTATCTTGATGGAAAAACAGAAAAAAAATAAGAAAAGACTATGAAAACAAAATACATTGATGGCTTAACCAAAGCCGAAATACTATCTCAATCAATCGTTTATGATAATGGTGGGGAAAGTTATGATAGATACACCATTTTCACACCCGATGGAAGTGTGTTCGGTATGAGCGAAGATGCAAAAGGATTCAATCAATTCTTGGGCGACCATTCCGAAATAGAAGAAGGTGAACATTTGGGTAAAAAGTTGAAATCCGTTCCAAAAGCAATTCAAAATGCCGTACTCAATAGAATGGTTGATGATGAAATGTATGAAGAGGGTGGTGTAACCAATTTCAATAGAAACAACTTGGACAAATATGTTTTGGATGAATTGCAGGGTAACACACCATCTATGGGTGTTAAAATTGCAAGGATGAAAGAAATTTTACAGAGTATGTTTCCCGATTCTTTTGGTTTTAAGTTATATCCAATTCAAGATGTTAGGTTTTTAGTGCCAAACATTGATAATTTCTATGGTGTGGATGATAGTGAATTGAAAATTGCCTTTGATGCAACACACGCTATGGATTTTAGGGTATTTCAAGGAGATGAAAACACTTATTTTTACTTTATATTGAATGGAAGCGATGGTAAACAATACATTGGAGATTTTGGATTCAAGGATAGGGGTGAAGTACCCAAAGCATATCTAACAAGTTTTGTTGCGTTTTTAATGAAAGTTTATGGCAATCCTTTTTCAATTGCTCATTCCGTATTTGAGGGTGGTGGAGAGGTCGATGATGATGATTTGATTGAAGATGATGATAATGAGTACGCCAAAGGAGGTAAAGTAGCCTCAATCGGTGATAGCGGAATCATTACAGACAAGAACTCAATGCATATTGGAAAAATGGCTACGATTTCGGGTGATTTGGGAAATATGTATGAGGTTTTTGTGATTGGAAATAGTGGTCAAAAAGTAACCACAATCGTTAAGAAAAATGGTATTAACATTATCTCCGATGAATATGCCGAAGGTGGTCGTTTTGGGGGTGGCAATGATTTCTTAAAAAAGTGGGATGTCATTAGAGAGCAAGTGCGATTTGCTTTTGCAAAAGTGTTAGGAATAGATAGAGCAATAGATATTTTGGATAGAAAGTATGGTGTATCACCATATAATCTTGTCGAAAGAGCGGTTTATTCGGATTTGCTTTTGATTAACGAAATTGATGAAGACCTTATTGATAGCGCAATCAATGAAGCCGAAGATAGCAACCAAATGGAAGAAATTGGAAGTAGCGACCAAACTTACTTGATAAAGTATATGCTTGATGGGGCGGGATTGAAAACCGATTTTGTCAATAATAGATTAGAAAGAGTAGATGCCAATGGCAATGTGATAACTCTAAAAAATGAATTGCCATCATCTACTATGTTTGCCAAAGGTGGTATGATTAGCGAAATCAAATCTAACTATTCAATAGCGGGAAACGATGAGGGTGGTGTTTGGACATATTCAAAGCGTACTGCCGATGACATAGCTTCAAAATACAATGGGAGTGTTCAAGAAGATGGTAGTAAGTGGTATGTTTCTTTAAATAAAATGGCAAAAGGTGGTCAGACCACCGAATCTGCAATTAAAATTCTTATGACCGAAGAGCCTAAGGTTTGGGATAAGTTTGGATTTGATAGTGGTGGTGAAATTAGAGAATCAAAAGATAAAACACGAAAATATGCAGAAGAGTTGGAAAAGGTTTTGTCGCAAAAAGGTATTAGTAGAGGTTCTTTAACAAAAAACGTTTACGATGAACTTGAAGATGAGAATTATCATCTACTAAATGAGTTCTTGGGAAGAAATGGATATTTTAAAAAGGATTTTAACAATTCTTTGACAGAGCGTTATGAAAGTCCTAAATATTCAAAGTATTATTCAGACAAGGAATCCATCACCGTTGCGCCAAGTACCGCATCTACCTCAAAAAAAACTGCAAGAGAAATATTGATGGAGGAAGAACCTAAAGTTTGGGATAAGTTTGGATTTGAAAGCGGTAGTGAAATACGAGCATCAAAAGAAAAAACCAAAAAGTATGCTCAAGAATTAGAAAGAGTTTTCTCAAAAGAGGGAATTAAAAAGGGTACTTTGACTAAACAAATCAATGAGGATTTGGAAGATGAAAACTACCATTTGCTAAATGAGTTTTTAGTAAGAAACGGATATTTCAAAAAGGATTTGAACGATTCTCTTCTTAAAAGCTATGAAAATCCAATTTATGCGGGAGCGTATGCCGATAAAGAATCAATCACGATTTCATCAAGCACACCATCCGCACCTAAAAAAACCTCATCTAAAAAGATTCAACGGAAAAAACTATCTGCGAAAACAACGTATGTTCCAAGACGAGATATTAAATCCGTAGAATTGAAAAACTCAAAGTCCATTCCCGCAAGTGATATTGTAGATGGAGTTTACAAAAAGAAATAACCATGAAAAAAATCCAAAGGAAATACAATATTGGAGGTTTAGTCCAATCGTATGCATCACCCCAAATTGTTGAGGGTATTGGAAGTGTAACATCGCAGTTTGCTAAAGGAGGTCAATTTCATACCATGTCTAAAAAAGATAGGGCAAGACTTGATGAATTGCAAAAAAAGGAGGATGAAGATAGACTAACAATAGCAGAAAACGCTGAATACGAGAATTTGGTTAAAGAGTATAGAAAAACCAAAGAGTATAAGGGTAGTAGGTATGCAAAAGGCGGTAAGATGGGGTTTGATGTACTTGCGAAAAAAGTTGCTAAAAACTATGAGGGTAAAAGAGTACCCAAAGAATATCAAAAAGATTATGGTAAGGTTTATAGCAAAGACGAGGCAAAAGAAGTGGGGAATAAAGTAGCTTCAAAGGTTTATCGTCAACAATTAGCAAAAAAAATGGCTAAAGGCGGTATTGTTGTTACTTCAATAAAAGACATTCCAAATTTTCAAGAAGAATTGGAGGCGGGTAGAATTACTTATCGTGGTTTAGGTTTAGGTAAACTATACAACGATTTTTATGATATTGCGGGTACTGCGGGTACAAGAATTAAAGTCAAGGGTAAAGAGTATTACATTACGGATAAAGAATTTGCTACTTTTTCAAGAGGTGAAGATGGTAAAATGCGTATTCGATTCGATGCTCCAAAAAGAAGGTTTGCAGAAGGTGGTCTTGCAAAAGTAGAAATAGTCAATGAGGGTGAGGTGTTTGATGACAAAAAGTACACCGCAATTTTAGGTGATTTTGACTTTGATGGTTTGCCAAACGTGGATGATTTAGAGCCACTAAACAAATCCAATAAAAAGCAGATTGAGCAGTTAAAGTTTAGCAATACATTCAAAGAACTTCTTGAAACCAAGAAAGATTTGGATATTGATATGGATAAATTTGTGACCAAATTGAGGCAAAGCGCACCAAAAGAGTCAAAGATTTATGCAAGAACTAAAACACCTTTCTCCATTCTTAACAAACTTGTTTCAAGCCGTTTATTGAACGAAAAACATGGATTGAAAGATTTGGTTGGTACAACGGTTGCCTTTGAAAACCTATCCGATTTGGATGCGTTCAAAAACAAAGTGTTAGCGGGTAAGTATGGTCGTGTTTTGGATTTTGACGATTATTACGAAAGTCCTAAAGATGGCTACCGAGCATATCATTTCATTATTGAGCAAAGTGGTACTCCGATTGAGTTGCAGTTAAAAACCGAAAGGATGAAACTTATCAACGTATTATCTCACGATGCTTATACAAATAAGAGGTTGAATAGCGAGTACATGGATTTTTTAACTAATTTAGCCAAAGATGCCGATAATGGTAATAAATTTGCATCGAAAGAGTTTGAAAAAGTAATGAGTGACCATAGCAAGGTTCAAGAAATGCTAACCCTATAAACTACACATAATGGAAACAAAAAATGTCGCTTGGGAAGATTTGATAGAGGAAAAAAACCTTAATATCGAAGAACTCCCCGAAGAAATCCAATCAAAGATTAATCAATACGATGAAGTGTTTGATGAATACAATGATATGGATGATACTGATGCCCAAATTCTTGAATTAGAGGTAAAACTAACTGCTTTAGACGATGGAATTTGTAGCGATTTGAACGCTTATTGCGCCAATAAGGAAAAATTGGACAAGGAAAAGGAAGAGCAAGATAAGTTGTTGCAACAACAACAAAATGCAAATCCTAATCCAACGCCAATTGATAATTCTAACCCAACACCAACCCCAACCTCAACTCCGAATGATGGAAATTCAAATGAGTTTGGTAATGGTGGTAAGACAAACTCTGCCAAGCCAACTTGGAGATTTTGGTAAATTTCGGCATTCCTTCCTACCCAATGTTGGGTATTCATAATTCACCCCTCCAAAACGGAGGGGTTTTTTTATTTTTGTAAAATGGAGCAACTCAACTACACCTTGCCAATAGACCCATATCCAACATCAAGACCAAGATTAGGAAAGCATGGGGCGTACAACACAACAAAGTACACCAAGTACAAAAATGATTTGATATTCCTTATCAAAGCGTTGCAAATACCAAAAGGTGATTATAGTTATGTTCGTGTGAATTTCTATTTCCCATATCCGACAAGCGAGGCTAAATCCAAAAGAATAGATAATGCACCTATGCGTTACAAATACGATGTGGACAATCTTATTAAAGGATTATTCGATGCGCTACAACAAGCAGAAGTAGTTGAAGATGACAGAATTATAGCGGGGGTTTATGCTGAAAAGTTATTCACAACGAATGAACATGGGCGAATCGAGTTTGAATTAGAGTAAATTTGCAGTAACTACACTATGGCTAACCGAAAACGACTAATAGCGAATCAGCAAGTCAATAAATTGTTTTTTGCTTTAAGTAAGGCGATTAACAATAAAGGTATTGATAATACCATTGAAAGTCTTAACACCCTCACTTATAGCGAGAGGCTAAAAGACGAATATTTGGGCAATCTTATTATTGAAATCATATCCAAAAAAACGGAAGATGCCGACTTTGCTATACAAAAAGGTAGATTCGATGGGAAAGCGCAAGATACCGCTTGTCTTGTTTCTTTCTTTTTAAAAAAGTATGCCAACTTCAATCAAAATGAAATATCTGAAAAGATATGTCGGAACAAAAGCCAAGTTAGTAAATACATAACAAGAATATCTCAACTCAAAAGAGATGGTATTCCGAGCAATGAGTACCTATTGTCATTGGTTGAAGAAATTGAAATGAAAATTCAAGATATACTTAAAAAGAAATAAATGGAACAACCAAAACGTAGAGGTCGCCCAAGAAAAAACGATGTAATCAAAGAAAAATTAGGCGTTGCTGAAAGTAGAACATCTGTTATGGATGAAATCGAAAACGCTAAATTTGATTTTATTCAAGATTTGGCTACTCCCGAAGTCAATACCTTTAATCCATTAGGACAACCCGTAATAGAAAGAGATTATGCATCTCCTATTATTGCAGAAGGATTGACGATGGACATTGAAGAGCCAAAATTTAAGCAACCTACTTATACTCAATCGGCAAATGGTAGTAATACACAAATGGGGCAAGACCCGTTTGCACAAGAGCCATCGTTCCAAAAACAACAAGGTGGTGGTGGTGTACCCAACCAAGCAATTTCAAATGACCCACTTACCAACATAAATCCACAATTCAACGAACTTGAGGAAAAAGAGAAAACTCTTGCTTCGGAACAATTGGTAGATACCTTGCTTGATGGATTTGAAACATTGCATCAAATTCCGATTAAGTATGCGAAGGTAAATGAAGATACCATTCGTGATTTAATCATGCAAGGGCAGATTGACCAACGTGCTACTATTCCAATTAATGAATTTGAGTCCGTTCCCGTTCAAGTGTTTTTCAATCAATTCAACTCCCAAGTTGAAGATGCTTTAGCACCCGACCCTACATTCCGTAAGAAGGTTAAAAAGCCACTTGTCAATATTTTCAAGAAACGTGGGTGGGGAATGAGCGATGAGCAATTTGTAATGTTTGCCACGGCACAATATGTATTCACCAAAGGTTTGATGTTTAAAGGTTTGAGAGATAATGGTAGAGAGATTATCAATATGCTTCAAGCGGATATGATGCGTAAGCAAGAGCAAATGCAACCGCCACAAGCACCACCACAACAACAAGCAAGACCAAGCACACCACCACCACAACCATCACCCGCTCAAAACTATCAATATGAGCAAGTACAAGTCGAGGATGTGGATGATTTGATGCGACAAATGACTGAAACGAATGCAAGGGCGATGGGAACAAATGAAGAGGAAGATTTTGATGTAATGAATCCTTATCCAAATCCCGAACCCGAACCCGATTTTATTGCGGGAGAAAAATATTACATTAACAATGAAGATAATCCATTGAGAGAAAAAAGACCCGATGTGGATTTGACCAAGAATGTTAAAGTAGAAGAAAGATTTGAGAAAGGAAAACCAACTGAATTGTAATATGTATCTTCCAAAAGTATTGATTGCTACCCCAACATACGAGGGTAAGAACTATTGCCTTGAGCAATTTATTGATAACGTAAAGAAATTCAGCTACCCACAAAGCAGAGTAGACTTTATGATATTTGATAATTCTGCCGAGCCAAAGAACGCCAAAATGATTAACACAAAATATGGTGTTAAAGTACATTGGAGAGATTATGCGGGAATGACATTGATTCAAAAATTAGCGGAAACACACGAAGCAATACGACAACACGCAATAAATAACCATTATGATTTTATATTGCACTTGGAATCCGATGTGTTTCCACCCGTAGATGTGATTGAGCGTTTACTATGGACAAAGAAAAGCATTATCGGAGTGCCATATAACCTATTTGGAGGTGGTCAGCGCAGACTTGTAACACAAGGTTTCAAAGAAGGCGATGTTGCTCAAGATTGGTTTATTACTGCATTGCCACTTGGATTTAATCACCATTGGTTTTTTGATGGTACAATAAAGAGAGTTTCAACGAATGGAATAGGTTGTACCTTAATGAGAGTCAAGACGATAGGTAATACACCATTCCGTTTTGTTGAAGGCGATGTTGCTGCACCCGATACTTGGTTCACACGAGATTTAATGGCGAAAAAAATACCATACTATGTGCATACGGGTATGTTGTGTTTCCATTGGAGTAATGAAGATTGGGGTGCTTATGCCGACTTATTAACCAAAGACAAAAAAGAGTAAAAAACTACACTAATGATAAAAGATATGAAAAATCAAAACAATCAAGACAAAGCCTTACTGAATAAGGTAATTGAAGATGTAACAAACACGAAATCGGTTTTCATAAAACCAAAAGCATTGATGCAACAATCGATTGAGAACGATGCGCAATACCTATTAGCGTTGGGAGATTTTATCCACAAGGCTCAACATGAGCGATTGAAACTTATGAATGCTAAAAAGGAATTTGAAGCATCAAGACTCCAAGTAGAAATTTTGGATGCAGTTGGTAAGTATCAAGCTAATGAAGGTATCGTAAATGAGAAAAAATTGCACTACGACAATGTATTTTTACCAATGTACGAGGCTCAATTAAAAGAGTGTGAGGAAAACTTTAGTGGTATGCTTAATCAATGTAAAGAATTAGTTTCTAACATGGAAGATTCTGATAATAAGATTATCGGCTATTTGAAAAAAGAAGTCAAAGTTTACGAAGATTATCATGATAAAGAGATTGAGTTCCAAAATCACACTTACAAAATTTTGAAACGATTGTACAACAAGTTCCAAGAGGAGCAGAGCATTGCAAAATGAAAATAGGTATTGGTATAACAACCTACAAAAGAGATGATTTGCTTAAAGTGTGCTTGGAAAAAATATCCGAGCATACTAAAAGCGAATACACCTTGTATGTGGCAAAAGACTCTGATGAAGATAGAAGGGGTATTGCCTTGAGAAAAAATGAATGTTTGTTTCACTTACAAGATTGTGATTATATCTTTTTGTTTGATGATGATTGCTACCCAATAAAAGATGGATGGGAAACATTTTTCATAGAAGCATCAAAGCATACGAACTATCATCATTTCAATTACTTAACATCTAAAACACATCTTGAAAAGAACTATTATTTTCATGGCGATTGGACAATACAATCGTATCATAAATGCGGTGGAGTCTTTTTGTTCTTGACCAAAGAAGTATTGAAGAAAGTTGGTGGTCTATTTGATGAGTATGATATGTATGGATTTGAGCATTTGGGTTATACCCTACGAATTATGATGAGCGGGTTAATTCCCGAAATGTATTTATGCCCAAGCGGTGCAGATGAATATTTGTACGCACATGATTACGAGAACGAAAATTTCCCTTCTACATTGTGTCAAGAGGTAAAAGAAAAAATGAATGAGAAAAACAAGTTCGTATTAGAAAAAGATTGCGAACAAATTTATAGAGAGATAATATGGCAAAGAAAATCTTAATGAAGTTTACAAGTAGAGATAGGTTTCCTACTTTAACCAAGTGCATTATTGAATATCACCGACTTGCAAACAATCCTAAAGATATGTTTTGGTTATTTACGTTTGACGATGATGATACCACACTCAATTTAGAAGAGTTCCAACAATTAGTTAGGTATTTAGATGTGGATTATCATGCGTTTTTCGGTGTAAGCCATTCTAAAATAGATGCTATCAATAGAGATGTAAATAAACTGAAAGATAAAAATTGGGATATTTTACTCAATATTTCAGATGACCAATTGCCTATTGTTCAAGGCTACGATGATATTATTCGTGATGCTATGCCCGATAGTTTGGAATATTCATTATGGTTTAATGATGGACACCAAAGCGAGATTATTACGCAAGAGATTTTGGGTCGTAAGTATTATGATAATCAAGGGTATATCTACTATCCCGCATACAAATCTTTCTTTTGTGATAATGAATCTACCCAAGTCGCTGAAAAGCATGGTAAACTAATCAAGAGAAACGAGTGTATTGTAAAGCATTTTCATCCCGTTTGGGGAGCGAATGAGCATATCCAAGATGATGAGTTGTACAAGAAAAACAACGCACATTGGGAACATGACCAAGAACTACACAACAAAAGAAAAGCAGATGGAATCTTCTAACGAATATTTACTAACTATTTGTATTTGCACACTACCAAGCCGAGAGAGAATGTTCAATTCGCTTGTTCGGAATCTTTCAAGACAAGTAAGTGATAGCAACTTTCACGATGTTGTTGAATTAATGAGCGATGCTGATATACATAAAACAATCGGACAAAAAAGAAACGACTTGTTAGATTTAGCAAATGGAAAATTTGTAGTGTTCATAGACGATGACGATAGTGTTTCGGGTGATTATTTGAAACAAATCATTAATGTTATTCGTAAAAATAATGATTGCGATTGCATTGGAATGAAAGGAGTTATTACATTTGATGGTGATGAAGAAAAAAAATGGGAAATATCTAAAGACTTTGGTAAATGGTTTGAATCCAATGGCGTTTACTATCGAACACCCAATCATATTTCTCCTATTAGAACAAGTATTGCCAAAAGCGTAGGCTTTCCAAATATTTCAAACGGAGAAGATTTTGAATATTCTATGGGTGTATTGCCTTTGCTGAAAAATGAGGTCAAAATAGAAAAGGAATTGTATCACTATCAATACGTTACAAACAAATGAGAGCAGTTGTAAGTTTTGCAAATGAGAGAGGAAACTACCTAAAAGGTTTAAAGAGGTTAGGTGCATCGTTAGAAAAGTATGATACAAACCCATTTTACGGACTTATTGGAGAGGGTTTAGTAGGTGCGCCAAAACATTTAGATAATCCGTATGCTTTTAAAATACATTGTTGGAAGTGTGTAATGGCGCAAGGTTTTAAAAAGATTTTGTGGTTAGATGCAAGTGTTGTAGCAGTCCATGATTTACAACCCGTTTGGGATAAAATTGATGAGGATGGCTATATCATGCAGTATGCGGGTCACATGGTTGGTAATTGGTGTAATGATAGAACTTTGGAATACTTTGGTTTGACAAGGGGCGAAGCAATGCAAATGCCGATGTATGGTAATGCGGGATTTCTTGGATTAGATTTAGAAAACCCGATTGCAAAACAATTCTTTGAATCTTGGCAACAATCTATGTTAGATGGGCAATTTATAGGTTCTTGGCAAGACCATCGTCATGATATGACTTGCGGTAGTATTATTGCAAATAAATTAGGAATGAAATACGTTGGCGCAGAAGATTGGCTACATTATGCTCCAATTGACCAACAACCAAAAGAGGGCGTAATATTTCACGCATCGGGATTATGAAAAACTAAAAAATAAACTATATGGGAATTACATCACAAAGTATCGCTCGGTTAAGAAAATTCAATTGCCTTGAGCCTTTAAAAATGTGCGAATTAGGAGCGCAGAACATTTATGAACATGGACAACTATATGGAAGTGTTGCAAAGCACTACTTTCAATCATTTGGAGTCGAACATAAGAGTTATGATATAAGCGTACATCAAGAATGTGAGTTTATGGATTTGAGAGAGCCATTGGATGAATCTCTAATTGGTTATTTCGATGTTGTTACCGACTTTGGCACAACTGAACACATTGATTCCAACTACTATC
>JACCDV010106833.1_pt1 | contig 12810 bp, 13 predicted proteins | sample 7446131 | NCBI WGS metagenome assembly JACCDV01 (sample SAMN15323448, study PRJNA562643) | freshwater metagenome | isolation source: river surface water | place: USA:Blue River Watershed | collected 2017-08-17 | reverse complement strand
GGTAATCGTATTAAGATTGAAAGTAGTTATGAGCCTCATCTGTTTGTAGAGTCACCCAAAGCAACAGATGGAGTCTCTATTTTCAATACTCCACTGAGAAAACTGACTTTCAAGAATCAATTTGAAAGAAATAAGTTTGTAAACGAGACTCCTATAAAGAGATTGTTTCATAATATAGGTTGTGACCAAGATTTTCTTCTCAGTACATACAAGGATGAGATAGATAATCCAAACTTTGGACAGTTTCCTCTTAAGGTTTACTTCTTCGATATCGAAACCTACTCAACAGGATCATTTCCTGTTCCAGAAAAGGCAGAAGATCCTATAAATCTTATCACAATTTACAATACTCTTAATGATACCTACTATACATGGGGACTTAAGCCGTATACTCCTTCAGATTCTAATGTAAAATACTTCCATTGTAAGTCTGAAATAGAATTGATTCAACGATTCTTGATGTTTTGGGAAGCAGATCCACCTGATATGTTGGTAGGATGGAACTCAAGTGGGTTCGATATTCCATATATCATGACTCGTTTGCATAATGTCCTTAGTTCAGAGGATGCGGCAAGACTTTCTCCTGTTAATTCTATCTTTTATAGAGAGAATGTTGGTGTAGATAAGTTCGGAAAGGTGATCAATCGCTGGTATATCAGAGGATTAAGCTGTATTGATTACATGGAAGCTTATAAATCCTTCGCAAGAAGTGATAGGGAGTCGTATAAATTGGGTTATATCGGTCAATATGAGCTTGGAGAGACCAAGGTTGACATCGGAGCAACAAATTTATCAACACTTTCTGATACTGATTGGAAAAAATTCGTTGATTACAACATCCAAGACGTAAGATTGTTGGTAAAACTTGATGAAAAGCTCAAGTATATCAAACTAATTCGTACACTTTCATACAAAGGATTCATTCCTTTTGAGCAATCACTAGGAAAAGTGTCTCTTATTACTGGTGCAATCGCTCATCAGGCATCAAAAGATGGCATGATCATACCTACATTCAAGCTAGAAGAAGGAGAAAGTGATTATGTAGGTGGATATGTGCATGAACCAGAACGTGGTTTGAGCAAAGCAGTCGTTAGTTATGATGCAAACAGTCTATATCCTAACACAATCATCTCTCTTAACGTCTCTCCAGAGACAAAAGTAGGTAAAATCACTCTTGTAGAGGATGGAAACTATACATTAAGACTTTCAAACAATAAAGTAGTCACCTTAGAAGAAGAAAGGTTCCAAAGACTTGTAAAAAAGGAACAACTTTCCATCTCAAAGTACAATGTTCTTTACACACAGAAGTTTCAAGGTGTTGTTCCTAAGTTTATTGATCGTCTTTATAAAGAACGTGTCGATGCAAAGAACAAAATGATCGAATTAAAGAAGGAATCTAAGAAAATTAAAGATCCTTCTCAGCTTGAAAAGATAGAAGAGAGGATTCTAGACTTAGATACCATCCAAAACGTCTATAAACTCATTCTAAACTCCATCTATGGTGTCTTTGGACAGCGTTTCTCACCTCTATATGACATTGATCATGCCGCAAGTATCACCTTAACTGGTCAATCAGTCGTTAAACAAGCATCCGAAATCGTATATAACTATGCGTTAAACCAAGGATTGTCTTGTGAAAAGAAGGATGTCTACAAATATGGTGATACTGATAGTGCTTACTTCTCTTTCCAGCCTATTTTAGATCATCTAAATATAAAATTATTGGAAAACGGAAAGATAACTGATGAAGCTCGTAAGGTTATTAAAGATATCGGTGATTATCTTAATAAAGAAATTATTGATTGGGCAAAGATTGATCTTAAATCCATAGATCCTAGATTTATTTTCAAACAAGAAGCTGTTTGTGATGTTGCAGTCTTCATGGAAAAGAAGAGATACATCATGCACGTTCTGGAATCGGAAGGAGTTGTTCCTAAGAATCCATTTAAATATGTAGGTGTTGAAGTTGTGCGTTCTTCTTTCTCAGAAGCCACAAAAAGCCTCATTAAAAATGTTATTGAGCTTGCGATTCTTTCTCAAGACAAGTCAGCATCCAATAAAATCTTAAAAGAAGCATATGACAAGTTCTGTAGTATGCCTATTCAAGATATTTCTTTCCGTAGTAACATATCAGATCTAGGAAAACAGGAAAGAAAGATTGGAGATGATGGGAAAATTGGAAAAGGAACTCCTGTACATTCAAAAGGAGCTATTCATTTCAATGAAATGTTGAAGCATTATGATTTAACATCAAAATATGAGTCTATTGGAAGCGGTATTAAGATAAAATGGTTCTATCCTGCTAAGAATCCTTTTAATTTTACTTCAATGGCATTCTTAGATGAGTTTCCCAAAGAACTTTCTGATGTTTTCACGATAGATTACGAAAAAATGTTTAATAAAAGCGTAACTCCTCCGATTCAAAGACTATATGATTGCATTGGATGGGATCTTCCACAAGTTACTATGCAAGTTCATACTGATTTGGTTGAATTATTTTCATAATAGCTTATAATATTACGATGAACGTAAAATTAATAAGTCTAACTCAACCAGTAATCGAAGGAATCTTGTCTCCTGAAGATTTAATTAGCTATATTGCTAGAGTTTCTAACCCATCTAATCAGATGAATACAGAAACAGCACCAAGATTACTCGCTTATCTTATAAAACATAAGCATTGGTCTCCTTTTGAGCAAGTATCTTTAACTTTTCAGATCGTTACATCAAGAGCTATTGCGGCTCAGATTCTTCGTCATAGAAGTTTTTGCTTTCAGGAATTCAGTCAGAGATATAGTGAGGTTACAGACTTTGAATCCTTTCAAGTCAGGAAGCAAGCAGATAAAAACAGACAATCCAGTGCAGATTTAATGGATTTGAGTGAAGAGGATTTAACAAATCTTAAAGAATATTTGGTTAATGGTGCTGCACTATATGATAATCTTATTAAAAAAGGAGCAGCAAAAGAATGTGCTCGTATGATTCTTCCTCTTTGTACACAAACAACTATGTACATGACAGGAAATCTTAGAAGTTGGATTCATTATGTAGACTTAAGATCAAATGAAGACACTCAATTAGAGCATAGAGAGATTGCTATCGCTATTAAAGATGCGCTTATTAGCATATTTCCTAATACTAGTGAAGCATTAAATTGGAAAAAATAGATTGACTTATAACAATAACATAGTAAAATATAAAACATATGAGCGAAACAGAAACAACAACCATAGTAACATTCCTTGATACAGTCGGTAGAACGATTGTAGGTGAAAAGGATGCAAGCAAAACCACTGAAACAGTCTTGGCTGTTAAGAATCCAGTTGTACTCCATGTAGTACCACAAGACCAGAGTGGAAGAATGTCAGTTCAGCTTCTTCCTATCTTCTTCCGTGAGTTCTTAGCAGATAAGAGCGGAGATGTTATCTTCTCATTTAAGAAGAGCAGTATCACCGAGACCGATATTGAGGCTTTTGATTTCCGTCTGAAGGCTCAGTATGATCAGATGTTCAACAAGAGCAACATCTTTGTACCACCCACAGCTGGTGAGGTAACACCTGCTGGAGCAACACAAGCTAATCCAGCTATTATAAACCTTTTTGATGAGTAATTCGTAATCGCATCAGAAAAAAAGAAACCAGTACAAACCCACAAAGGTCTTTGACTTTTGTGGGTTTTGTGTTATTATATTGATATGGCTAAAAAGAAAAACGAAACAGAAGATACAGAGTTCAGTGGTGATATTAAAGATGCTTTTAAGATCCTAGATGATCTTAATCCCGATGCTCAATTCTTGGATGAGAATACCTTGTCCACCGTTAAGGAGTGGATTGATACAGGTTGTATGGCTCTTAATGCAATTATTTCAGGTTCTCTCTATGGTGGAATTCCTATGGGAAGAATTATTGGTTTTGCAGGTCCACAGGCTTGCGGAAAGACTCTCATGGTTAATAAGATCATGGCTAATGCTCAGAAGAAAGGTATGCATGTAGTCTACTTTGATACAGAAAATGCTTTGGACAAGGATACCGCCGAGAGTCTTGGTTGTGATCCTGCAAAGATTAAGCATTGTCCTATTGAGATTATTGAGGAGTGTCGTAATCAGTTGGTTAAATTCCTCAAGACAGTTGTTGAGAACAAGCTACAGGGCAAGGTAATGATTGCTATCGACTCCCTTGGTAATCTTATTTCTGCAAGAGAGGCAAAGGTTATTGAGGATGGTAAGGATTCTGCTGACATGGGCGCAAGAGCAGTCTCTCTTAAGAGTATGCTTCGAGCAATTACACATGCTGCTGCCAAGGCAAATTGTCCAATCGTATTCACCAATCATACATATGATAATCCCGGTGCTCTTTATCCTACTCTGGTTAAGAGTCAGTCTGGTGGTTCTGGTCCTCTGTATATGTCCTCTGTACTAGTTCAGATGGCAACCAAGCAAGAGCGTGTAGGAAAGTCTGATAACAAGAATGCTTCAGACGAAACCACTCCTCTCTCTAAGGATGTTAACGGTCTCACTATGAGAGCATTAACTACCAAGAATCGCTTTGTCCCTCCTTTCCTTGAGGCTGAGATGTATTTGAATTTCCGTACAGGTATTTCAAAGTATTCTGGTCTTCTTGAGATGGCAGAGGGATATGGTGTCATTACAAAGCAAGGTCATCGTTATGTTGTTGGTGAGGAAGTCCTTGGATTCTACAAGGATTGGAAGGATGATGATGCTGCTTGGGCAAAGGTTCTTCCAAAGCTAGAAGAAAAACTCCAATCAGAGCTTAAATTCAAGAGAGAAGAATAAAAGTGTTGCCAATATCAATAAGCCAACCTATAATGTGCTGATATGGTAAAAAATACTCTTCCGTTAGATTTCGACCTCTTCGAGAGGATGATGATCTATAATGCTCTTTTTGATTCTATCTACCTAGAAAGTATCGTAGAGTATGCAAAACCTTCATACTTTAAAAACAAAGACATTAGAATTGTATTTGAAGCTCTTCATCAATATTTTTCCACTCATGGAAAAGTACCAAATATCACAGAACTAAAGGCGCATTTAGTAGAGCCTGAGAGAAAACTGGCTCTTAGAAATGTTGCTCTTAGTTTTGCTGATATTGATAAAACTTATGACAGAGATGTTCTTCTCAAGAATACAGAAAGATTCTTGAAGGAGAAGGCAGTTTATAATACCGTTCTCAAAACATCGGTTGATGTCCAATCTGGAACTATCAATACGACTCAGATTCTGGAAGACTTTGAAAAGGCTTGTGGAATTTCTCTTATTGATAATATCGGATTTGATTACTTCGAGAATATTGATGAGCATTGTAAAGAACTCTTAAAAATTACCAAGACCGTTTCTACTGGTTGGAAATGGCTTGATGATCACATCGGCGGTGGATTTCTTTCTGATGGAAGAGCCTTATATGTGTTCTACGGAACGACAAATTCAGGAAAATCTATCTTCTTGGGTAATATAGCTGCGAATATTCTCAGTCAAAATAAAACAGTAGTTCTGATCTCTTTGGAAATGTCAGAGCAGGTTTACTCAAAACGAATGAGTTCCTTGTTTTCTAACATCGCACAGAAGGAATTACCTTTCAATATCGAACCACTTAAGAAACAAGTAAATTCTTATAAAGCAAAGCATAGTGAAGCAAAACTTATTGTTAAGGAATTCCCTCCACAGACAGTAACTCCTGCTCATATTAAGGCATATATAGACAAATTGGTAAGAAAGGGAATCAAGCCAGATGCAATCGTTATCGACTATCTAAATCTTATTGCTCCACCTGAGAAAGGTAAGAATTCTTATGAGTCTGTTAAGGCTGTTACGGAGCATGTAAGAGCTATGTCATATCATTTTGAGTGTCCTGTTATCAGTGCCACCCAAACCAATAGAAGTGCTTATGGAGAGGCAAATCCCGGTCTAGAGACGATGAGTGAATCTATGGGTCTTGCTCATACTGCTGATGCTCAATTCTCTATTTGGTCTGAAGATGGTGATTTTGATGCTGGTATAATCCATCTTGGTATCACCAAGAACCGATTCGGTAGAAAAGATTGCAACACTGTTTTGGAGATTGATTATCCCACTCTCAGTATCAAAGATCCTGATAATGTATCTTTGATGTTTGTGTCTGATAAGTTCAAAAATGGTAAAAGTAATAGTATAGCAGATACTCTTAATGCAATTGAAAATTTAGATAGTACAGATGACAATTAAGAGTATCTCTGTAAATAGTACACCATATGGCAAAATGTCACCATTTATTCTCTCACAATGATCTAGACGGAGCAGGAAGTATTCTGGCTTATATGTGGAGCAAACCACAGGAAGACTCCTTTCAGTACACTCCTATTTCTAATATGGAGATCCCAAAACTGAAAAAGGAGATTACAAATACTCATAATCCATCAGAGACTTTTGTGTTAGATTTGGGTTTAAGGGAAGAATTTCTACCTGAACTTGATCAATCTCATATAACATTTATAGATCATCATAAATCATCTGAAACCTTTGTAGAAAAGTTTAAAAAGGCTAAGATCCTATATAAGGAATATTCATCAAATACGCTTTTAACCTATAAACTATTCAAAGAAACCATTAAGGCAACAGAAGCACAGAAAACACTTGTTGCCATCATTGATGACTTTGATTCTTATAAGTTACAGATTCCTTATTCGTATGATCTGAATATTTTATTCTGGAGTGAATATCAGAATAGATTCTCTGATTTCATAAAAGATTACTATAATGGATGGAAACCATTTACCGATAAGCAAAAGAGAGCCATAGCCTTTATTAAGAAGGAAGCAGCTGATGAAGCATCAAAGATTCCTGTCTATTATGGCGAGATAAACATCGGTGGAAAGGTCAAAAAAACCTGTGCGGCTATGGTAGAACGCATAGTTCCACAGGTTATGGAGATTCTGATTAAAAAGTATTCTCCTGACCTATTTTTCTTTATCAATGTAAAGAATGAGAAAGTTTCTATAAGACAATGCACCCAAGAAAATCCTATTGATTGTGGTGCTTTTGCTGAAAAAGTCTGTGAAGGAGGAGGACATCCGAATGCTTCAGCAGGAAAGATAACTCCTATATTCATGGAGATAACAAAGAATTTAAAACCACTATGATCATCACATCCACACAACAAGTAGAAGAAATCGTAAACCCATCAAACGTATTTGATTTATCCGAATTTGAGGATATTACTCTTAAATTTGGTTCCTTTGTCTGTATATCCAGAAAAAAGAAATTTAATTTCTTGAACTTCTTAAAGTTCCTGATAGAAGATAAGAAGACACAGAAAATTTATTTTGAACTTTTAGGAGAAAATAATTTACAAAACGTAATAAAGGCTTATCTTAGTAGTACACCCAATATCTATAAGAAAATTTTCCGATCCAAACTTAACAAAAAAACTTCCGACAATCCTTGAGCAATATTTCACAGCAAGAAAAGAACATATACAATTGTTTCTTAAAGTATTTCCGTAATGGACTACCATATCAGCCTAGAAAGGACTTCTCGAACATAAGTCCTACCTTGGTGGTTCAGCTTCGTAAACTGAATGCATTCTTCTCGAAATTTCCTCATATCACTCCTGATGATTTCTTTGGAGCACCTAGAGAGTTACATCCAGACGAAGATTGTCCCCCTATCCAATTCTTTATAACTAGACCAGCAATCAGGGCATATTCTCTTGCTATGAAGAAAAGAGAAGATGAGTCTCCTGAGAAGCAATTGGATAAGATCAAAGAGAGTTTTCACTACATTGCTATGTTCTGTTTAAAAAATAGAATACAGCTTGATGACTATTTAAATCATAAAACAAGATCAATGCCTACATGGATGCAGCATTATAGAGAGCATAATGTAAACCCATATGCCTTGATCGGTCTTGGGAATCTAGACAGATTCCAAATGATGAATGAAGAAGAAAGAATAATCTGGTCTGGTGATTTCTTCGAAAGAATTGATGCATATAAAACACGTTTTTTCTCTAGCGAGAAGACGAAATCCCTTGTAAAAGAGGCGGTTAAGAAGATCAAAGAATTTCTAAAAAAAGAGTTGCAAACTGCGTCAGTTTGAGCTATTATATTAGAAGCATAGAAAACAAAACAAAAACAAAAAACATATTATGAAGTATACAAACAACCTATTCGAGTCCATTAAAGAGGCTCTTAACAAGAAGACAACCTCCGATAACGCTGGCTATCGTGATTTCATGAAGCTTGAGATCGGAAACACTTATGTAGTTCGTCTGATTCCAAATCTTGAGAATCCAGAGCGCACTCTGTTCCACTATTTCCATCACATTTGGAAGAGTGTCATCACTAATCAGTTGGTTTCCGTCCTCTGTCCTAATACATACGGAGAAGGATGCCCTATTGATGAGTATCGTTCCAAGGTTTATAACACCAAGAACCAAGCAGAGATTGATCGTATCAAGCCTCTGAAGAGAAACGAAAGCTGGCTTTGCAATGTTTACGTTGTCAAAGATCCTACCAATCCTGACAATCAGGGACAGACCAAGGTTCTTCGCTTTGGTAAGCAACTCTTCAAGATCATTTCTGAAGCCATCAGTGGTGATGATGCTGAAGAGTTTGGTTCTAAGATCTTTGATCTTTCCGAGAAGGGATGCAGTCTTCGTATCAAGGTAGAAGCTAACGAAGGTGGTTATCCTGCTTACACTGCTTCTAAGTTTATGTCCCCTTCAGCACTTGAAGGTGTTGACAATGTAGAGGAGATTTATTCATCCGCTAAAGATTTGGATGGTGTCTTTGAGCACAAGACCAGAGACGAGATCGCTAAGATGCTCAAGGTTCACTTCTTGGGTGAAGAGGTTTCGGAGTCTACTACAACCGCTTCCTATGATGAGGAAGAGGAGTATGTTGCTCCTATCGTCAACAAGACATCTTCAGTCTCTTCTGAGAAGGAAGAGCTTGCAGAAGCACAGGCACAGGATGATAGAATTCAGGATATCCTGAAGGATCTCTAAGATGCAAAGTAGAGAAGAAGTTATCGAAGCAGCAATGCTTGCCAGAATGGTTGGTTCACACTTAAGCGGTGTGGACCAACTAACTGTCGAGCGTTCTAACAATAGTGCAAACAAAATCAATATGCAGAATTTTGTTGCTCCTCTTGTTGGAAAGCCTATTCAACAAACTTCTTTTGAAGCGGAAGTTCCTCTAGAGGTGAGGAAAGCATATGAAGGTGTTAATGAATTGGCTTTGCAGTCTATTCCAGAACCCATCAATGCTAATGCACCATTAGTAGGAACTCCTCTTCCTATTGTTCCTCCTGTAATTCCTAATAGCGTACCTGCAAATCAGGTACAACCTAAAGCATCAAAAGAGGAGAAAATTCTTACTTCTCTCATCACTCGTAGTGATGTTGATAGTATTAGAAACTCGTTAAAGAGTATTGACAAGAGCTTGGCTGGTATGCTAAAATTACTTCAAAATAGCAAACTAACCAAACATGAGTGAATTAATCCCTATCCCAAAGGCTTTTTTAGAAAAGCTTTTGAAGCCTGTAAACAGACTCTCAGAGAGTTGTGTATTGAAGACTGATACAGAAGGTCTTTATACTATTTGTTCATCACCTGATAATACTGTTATTCTTTATGCTAGGATTAAACTTCCTCTTAAGATTGAAAAGCCTGTCAGACTGAACATCATTAGTATCAAGAAGATTTTATCTGGTCTTGAGTGTTTAGGTGATGAAGGTGAATTCTCTATTGAGATGAATGAGAATAACATCAAGTGTATCAATAAAGCACCTAATAATGAAAATACACATTTCAAGTATCATCTTGTTGATGATACAGTAGTAAGAGAATGTCCTGTTAATATCAGTAAGATCGCACAGTTGAACTTTGATACAGAGTTTTCAATTACAACTGCAAAGTTAAAGCAGATAATGGCTGGATATGCATTTGCATCTGATCTTACAAAGATTTATTTCTACACCAAGGAAGGTAAGATTTGTGCAGAGCTTAATGATCGCACATTACAGAATGTTGATAATATTACGCTGAACATATCAGAAGAATTTGAAGGTCAGCCAATTCCTGAAGCACTTCCAATCAATACAGAAGTCTTTAAAAACCTTGCTACATGCCGTAATGATGTAAAGGTTAAGATCAACAACCAATATAAGGTTTTTGTATTCCAGAATAAAGATGATAGTGATGTTGAACTAAAGTATATTGTTTCAGCACTTGTAAAATAAAAACATTCAAATAAATAAAAACGATATGTCAAAGAATAAAATAACAACATGCAGCTACTTCATTAAGCGTCTTCGTGACAGCGGTTATGTGGTAGATAAACTATTCGGTGAATACGCTTATACAGATCCTCGTAGTTGGACTGTAGTAGTAGATCCTAACGTGGCATCGGTAATCATCACCTGTTATAATAATCATAACGAAATGGGTGAGGAGTACTTCGAACTGCATGATGGAGGTCAATTCATTCCAGATCGTTTTAAGATCAAGACTAGCTCCATTGAGGTTGTTATTGAATACCTTGTTAAGTTTGGCATTAATAACAAAGCCTCAACTTATGTCGGAGCCTAAAAAAAGAACAAGAAAGAAAAATACCTCCGTACCTTCTCTATCTTCCACAGGATTGCAAGATTCTGTGGAAGAACCTTCTTTAGGGGAGATTAGGGAAAAGGTGTTTTCTTCTATTAATAATCTAGAGTTAGAAAAAGCTCTGGATGCTTGGCTTAAGAAAAATTATCATGATAATAAAATTGTCATGAGAGATTTGAATATTCTAAAGTCTATTATAACCGAATATCTTGATGCATATATTCTTTTTGGGTATAGTACTCAGGGAGATAGGACTATAATTCAGCACTTTAAAAACGCCAAAGATCGTGATGCTATGATGGAATTCCTTAAGACGATATTTCTTAAACAGCAGCATGAAAACTTCCTAGATATAGACGAAGAAGATAATTAGATATATGGCAAGTATTACTAGAAATGCAGACGGATCGGTTAAAACTATAAATGGTATAGATATTAATTCTATATCTACAAGTAATATACCTAATAATCTAACAACTAGTTGGCCCTCTGTAACAGCAGATCCTCTTAAATTCAATGCCAAGCAGTTTGTGGCTGATATGGCAAACGCAGCTGGTAATGATGATTGGGATGGGTTTGTTAGAAACGAACCTCTTTATCTAGATGATTATCCAGTTAATTTAGATTATTATGTTGGATCAGGAGATCCAAGATATCCTATGAATATAGCTATGAAAGATATGTATGACGAGTTTCTTCCTCGTCAGATAGCATATCAAGAAGTTGTTGATGCAGGTGGATGTCAGATAGTAAATGAATATATTTGTGATGGAGATGGAAATCCTATCGTAAGAGCTTCTGAAAAATGTAAAAATGCTACAAATATTAGTGTAATTCAACCTCAAGAGATTGTGGATTTTGTTAATACATCTTTTGCTAATGCTTTAAAGAAAGAATCTGACAGTTTTATAGATTATTTAAAAATTAATTATATTAATAATGGATGGAAACTTCAAATGTTTGATGTTTCTATGTTATATCTATTTTTGATAAAATTAACAAAACAAAACAGTTCTAACCTTTATATAAAATATTTTTATGATCAAAAGGATTATGTTTCTTCTGCACTAAATGTACCATTGAAGTTTAGTGAAATGGATGAAAATTTCTTAGATTCTACAGATAATCCTTTAGATTTCTTAAAGGCAATGCAATCAGGTTCTCCTGTATTCAATTAATCCTTAACAATTAAGACCTGTAAGAGGATATGTAGCTGTGCCTGTATTAGGATCAATCTTGGCATTTGTACCATTGTCTTTAACATATCTATAAGTTAAATCTGGTGATGGATTTATAGATCCGTCTGGGTTTCTTACAACTGTTGTTGTTACATAGTTTCCACCATTAAATGCATCATCACTATTGATGTTATATTTTAAATTTCTTACTTTGGAAAATAATCCCCCACCACCACAACCGCCTCCCCATGATCTAGGACCGGGACGAGGAAAAGTTCCATTTGTAGGTGCAGGTGTAGGCGCAGGATTACCAGCTACTCTGGCTTGTCCAGCACCAGAAGCTTTTCTCCAAAATCCTCCATTAGGCACAGGAGTTTCATGGGTATGATCACCGGGGGCTTGAGTATGATTATGTTTAAAATTCCAAACAAGACCAAAACATACACCTGCTCCTCCACCAAAACCAGCAGTTACAGCAACACCTTTGAATATACCTGTAGGAATTACTTCTAAAGTCTTTGCTTGTGCTAATATATTATAAGCTTCCATAAATACATCAGTTATACCAAATGGTGTCATTAATAAACTAGGTTGTAACTTATATTCAATTTTCTTTTTTGCAAAATTTGCAGCGTTTAAAGCAACACCAACTCCTATCCAATTTGCACCATGAGTTACAAAATCACTAGCACCATTCATTGTTGAAGGTGCTGCCATAGATGGACAATTTATATAGTTAACTGATAATGCACCATCAACAGTTAGACCACCCAACATTGCAGTATCACCATTTACATTAAATGCTCCTCTTACATAAGTGTATTTTGAGTCAATACAAACTCCAGTATCACCTGACTTATTATCAGCAGCAATTAAAACATTTCCTCCACCGATAGTTGTAAGGTTTTTTGAAGTTAATGAAACTTCTCCCTCTGATCCATTAATATGAACAGATCCTCCTTTGATAGCAATTTCACCATTAGATAATAAATCTATACCATTAACACCTGCTGTTATTTTTAAATTATTAG
>JACCDV010444468.1_pt1 | contig 12815 bp, 12 predicted proteins | sample 7446131 | NCBI WGS metagenome assembly JACCDV01 (sample SAMN15323448, study PRJNA562643) | freshwater metagenome | isolation source: river surface water | place: USA:Blue River Watershed | collected 2017-08-17 | reverse complement strand
CGCTCGCCGTCCTTGGGCACGCGAACCTCGCCCTCGACGAGGTCGCCGGTGTGCAGGTTGAAACGGCGGACCTGGCTGGGGCTGATGTAAATGTCGTCGGTGGAAGCGGTGTAGCTGGAGTCAGGGCTGCGCAGAAAGCCAAACCCGTCAGGCAGGATTTCCAGCACACCGTCGGCAAAGACCTGCTCGCCCGCTTTGGCGCGCTTTTTGATGATGGCAAACATCAGCTCCTGCTTGCGCATGCGACCAGTGTTCTCGATCTCGAGCGTGTCAGCTTGCTTCAGGAGTTCGGACACATGAAGTGCCTTGAGTTCATTCAAATGCATGGGAATTGGCCTGTGTATCAACGGTTCAACGTGAACCGTTATCAGTGAACCGAATGGAGGTGTTCAGAACTGGACGGGGCCCGTGGTCAGGGGCTGGGTCTTCCAGTGGTCAAGGCGGGGGGCCCTGTTGGGGGTGCCTTGAGAGAAATTATGACAGGTTTTTGCGGTGGGCAGAAAAACAAAAAACCGGGCGTAACGGTCCCGGTTTTTTGTGGACAAGCCCTGGGTTCAGGGCTTGAAGAAGGCGTTCAGGCCAGTTGCTGGTCGATGAATGCCGTCAGTTGGGACTTGCTCATGGCGCCGACTTTGGTGGCTGCCAGCTGTCCGTCCTTGAACACCATCAGGGTCGGGATGCCGCGAATGCCGAATTTGGCGGGAATGTCACGGTTTTCGTCCACGTTCATCTTGGTGATCTGGAGCTTGCCTTGGTAGGCGCTTGCCACTTCGTCCAGGATGGGTGCGATCATTTTGCAGGGGCCGCACCATTCGGCCCAGAAGTCGACCACCACCGGTTGGCTCGACTGGAGCACGTCGGCTTCGAATGTGGCGTCGGTAATGTGTTTGATCAAATCGCTGGCCATGGCCTTTTCCTTGTGAACATTGAAGATGCGGCTAAAGTTGCGGCTATTTTGACAGAATCCCGTCGCACTCGTCTGTCGCGGCGGTGTTCCCACCCTTTGTTTCGATGCCTTCATCAACGGATACCCCCACCACCTTCGACGCCCCTGGGCTTGCTGTACAAGTCGCCATCGTGGGCGGGGGGCCTGCGGGCCTGATGGCTGCCGATGTGTTGTCTCGGCAAGGCGTGAGCGTGCATCTGTTTGACGCCATGCCTTCGGTTGGACGCAAATTCCTGCTGGCTGGCCGTGGGGGGTTGAACCTGACCCATTCTGAAAGTGCGGCCCCATTTCGTGCCCGCTATGGCGCACGCCAACAGGCCGTGGGCCACTGGCTGGATGCGATGGACGCCCAGGCTGTCAGGGATTGGGCGCATGGGCTGGGCATCGAAACCTTTGTGGGCACCTCGGGCCGTGTTTTCCCTGTGGAGATGAAAGCGGCGCCCTTGCTTCGGGCCTGGTTGCATCGCCTGAGGCACCCGGTGTCGGGCGTTCCCGTGCAGTTTCACATGCGCCACCGTTGCATCGGATGGCAAGGCCCCGACTTGCTGTTCGAACGCAGCGCTGATCCAACGCCTTTGCGCGTGCAGGCCCAGGCGACTGTGCTGGCCATGGGCGGCGCCAGCTGGCCGCGTCTGGGCTCGGACGGGGCTTGGGTGCCTCTGTTGCTTGAGCAAGGCGTTGCGGTGAACCCCTTGAAGCCTGCCAATTGTGGTTTTGACGTGGTGGGTCGAGAAGGACAAGGCTGGACGGCACACTTTGGCAACAAGTTTGCCGGGCATCCCTTGAAATCCGTGGTGCTGACGGTACCGCCGATCGACACCGCTTCGGCGCTCCCCCGATTTGTCCGCAAAGGCGAGTTTGTCGTGACCGAAACCGGGCTGGAGGGGAGCCTGGTTTATGCGGCATCGGCCTGGCTGCGTGATGATCTGGAGACCCGGGGATCAACCCGGCTGCTGTTGGATTTGTTGCCCGACAAGTCGCTGGAACAGGTGCGTTCAGCGCTGCTGTGGCCTCGGGGTAGCCGCAGCCTGTCCAGCCACCTCAAGAGCCGCCTGGGTCTGGATGGCGTCAAGATGGGGCTGTTGCATGAACTGTGTTTGGCCGAGACATGGGCTGATCCTGAGACATTGGCCCAGCGCATCAAATGCCTGCCCGTCGCGCTCAAAAATACCCGGCCCATCGCCGAAGCCATCAGCACGGCAGGCGGGGTGGCCCTGGAGGGCTTGACCGCAGGCTTGATGTTGCACCAGCGGCCGGGTGTGTATTGCGCTGGCGAGATGCTCGACTGGGAAGCCCCGACGGGCGGCTACCTGCTGACGGCCTGTTTGGCCAGTGGTGTTCAGGCGGCGCAAGGGGTTTTGGCAAATTTATTCACAAAAATTCACACTTGATGTATTCCTGTTGGCCAGGTGGTGCGTTGATGAGGTGTGCGTAACTTCATCCAATGAACGAGGTCGATATGACTCCAGATGCAAGCAAGGAATACCAGTGTGCCGTTGAAGAGGCGGCCAATGCCTTCATGAAAGTGATGGCCTTGCGTGGTTTCAGTGTTCGGGATTACCCGCAGAATTTCGTCGCCCAAATGGCCCAGCAAACCCGTCTGGCTTTCGAGGTCAACCGGGCGGGTGCCCATGCCCACGCCGATGCACTGGTCGCTGATCTGTTGCGGGCTGCCCCTCAGGCGCCACGATTGGTCAGCTCCAGCAAGGTCAAATCCTTGCCCTTTCCGTCCTTGCGTCGCCGCATGGCTTGACAGGTTGGGCCCCCGCACCCGTGCGCTGGGGCGATGCAAAGGCGCCGCTCAAGGCGCCTTTTTCTGTTGCTCTGCTCCCCGTACGCCCTGCATGGTTTTGCAGCGTTCGGGCGTGCGCTCAGCGAGACACGCGAGCCTGCCAATGGAAAAAAGGAAGTTGACGAGCCTTGACCCCGGCACTGGCTCCACAGTTAGGGCTGCTTGGTTCCCCACCTGACCCGGTTGGCCGCTTCACCATGCGGGAAGGCCCGTCAGATGCGATTGTAGGCGAGCTGCCGGTGCTTTCTGTGTGCTGCATGGCTTTTTCCTGTTTATTTCGCGGCCTTGTCTCTTTGGTCTGCCTGGCCCTGCAAGTGCTTGGCAGCCCATAGAATCGGGCGCATGTCTTATCTTGTTCTCGCGCGCAAATACCGCCCTCGCAATTTCACCGAAATGGTGGGGCAAGAGCACGTGGTGCAGGCTTTGACCAATGCCTTGGTGCAACAACGGCTTCACCATGCGTATCTGTTTACGGGCACCCGGGGCGTTGGCAAGACGACGGTGTCCCGTATTCTGGCCAAATCCCTCAATTGCCAGGGCCCTGACGGCCAGGGCGGCATCACCGCCGAACCTTGCGGCGTGTGCCAAGCCTGCCGGGACATCGATGCAGGCCGCTTTGTCGATTACACCGAGTTGGACGCCGCGTCCAACCGCGGTGTGGACGAAGTGCAGAGTCTGCTTGAACAGGCGGTCTACAAACCTGTGCAAGGGCGTTTCAAGGTCTTCATGATCGACGAGGTGCACATGTTGACCAACACCGCATTCAATGCGATGTTGAAGACCCTGGAAGAGCCCCCCGAGTACCTCAAATTCGTGCTGGCTACCACCGATCCGCAAAAAGTGCCGGTCACGGTGTTGTCCCGCTGCCTGCAATTCAATTTGCGGCCCATGGCGCCGGAGACGGTGTTCGAACACTTGACGCAGGTGCTCACCCAAGAGCAATTGCGTGCAGAGCCCCAGGCCCTGCGCTTGTTGGCGCGTGCCGCCCGTGGTTCGATGCGTGATGCGTTGAGCCTGACCGACCAGGCCATCGCCTTTGGCAATGGCCAGCTCCAGGAAGCCGGCGTTCGGCAAATGCTGGGCAGCGTGGACCGCGCTCACGTGATGCAACTGATCGCGGCCTTGGCCGTGGGCGATGGTGCGGCCGTGGTGGCGCAAGTCGATGCCTTGCGCCTCCAAGGCGTGTCGGCTGCCGCCACGCTGGAGGACATGGCCATGTTGCTGCAACGCATGGCCGTGATGCAGATGGTGCCCGCCCTTTCGCAAGACGGGGACGATCCAGACGCGCAAGGACTTGCCGAGCTGTCGCAAGCCATGCCCGCGCAAGAAACCCAGCTGCTCTACAGCATGTGTCTGCATGGCCGCACCGAGCTGGGCCTGGTCCCCGATGAGTACGCGGCCCTGACCATGGTGTTGTTGCGTTTGCTGGCGTTCAAACCCCAGGCTGAAACGGCTGAAAAAAAAAGTCCGCTGACCAGCCAACGGTCCCGCACTGAAACGACGCCTTTGCCCGTTGCTGGGCCTACGGTGAAGGTGGCTGTCACCGAGACCGCTGCGGCCAGCAAGGCGCCTTCATGGCCCGATCCTGTGTCCCCGCCGTCGACCGAGCCACCCCCTTGGGAGGCGCTGCCCGAGACGAGGGACGCGTCGACCGACGATGCGGCCGATGCGTTTGTCGCCTCTTTGCCCCAGGTCGAGGCCCCTGCGCACGGCGCGTCTCTCCGGTCCTTGCCGGTGCGTGAGGCGTCTGACCCGGCACGTGTCGATCTGCCCAGAGCCGTGCCTGCGCCTGCACCCTTGCAAACCACGCCAGAGGGCGATGTCTGGTTCGCGGTTGTGCAGGGTCTGATGGCGCAAGACGCCATCACGGCCTTGGTGCGCGAATTGGCCTTGCAGTCACAGCTGGTGGCCCGTGACGCGGACCAATGGTTGTTGCGCATCGAGCGCGAGTCGCTCAACCATCCGGCCAGCCGTGAGCGCCTGCAAACAGCACTGGCTTCTGCAGGACATGGCGGCGTTCGTCTGCAGATTGAATTGGGTCCGGTCACGGACTGCCCGGCCAAGCGCATGGCCGTGGCTGCCGCCGCGAAAATGGTGGCGGCCCGGGAACTGATTGAAAACGACCCGCTGGTGCAGACCCTGGCGCGTGATTTCGGCGCGAAAATCGTGCCCGGCAGCCTCCAGGTGATCTGACACTTTTTTCACTGACTCCATTCAAAACAAAGGAATTTCCATGTTCAACAAAGGACAACTTGCCGGCTTGATGAAACAGGCCCAGGCCATGCAGGACAACCTGAAAAAAGCCCAGGAAGAATTGGCGCATGTGGAGGTGGAAGGCCAATCGGGATCGGGCATGGTCAAGGTGCTCATGACCTGCAAGCACAGCGTGCGCCGTGTGACCATCGACCCCAGCTTGCTGGCCGATGACAAGGACATGCTGGAAGACCTGGTGGCCGCCGCTTTCAATGACGCCGTGCGCCAGGCAGAAGAGGTCTCGCAGCAAAAAATGGGCAAGCTCACCGCAGGTTTGCCACCCGGCATGAAGTTGCCTTTCTGATTGATCCGAAGCGCTGCGCGAGCCATGGCCGATACCCACGCTTTAGCCACTTTGGTGCAGGCCCTCAAAGGCCTGCCGGGGGTGGGCATCAAGTCGGCCTCGCGCATGGCGTTTCAACTGCTGCAAAACGACCGGGCCACCGCCCGGCAGCTGGCGGCTGCTTTGCAGCATGCGGTGGACCATGTCCGTCACTGCGAGCGCTGTCACACCTTCACCGAAGCCGAGCTGTGCGATACCTGTCTGGACGCCACCCGTGATCGTTCGCAGCTGTGCGTGATCGAAACCCCGGCCGATCAATCGGCCATCGAGCGCACGGGCACTTACCGGGGTTTGTATTTCGTCCTGATGGGCAAGCTCAGTCCACTCGACGGCATTGGTCCGCATGACATCGGGCTGGCCAAACTCAAAAGGCGCGTAGCCGATGGCGAAGTGCGCGAGGTGATCCTGGCCACCAATTTCACGGCCGAGGGTGAAGCCACGGCGCATGTCATCGCCGAAATGATCCGCCAGCTGGGTCTGAAGGTCACGCGCCTGGCCCGAGGGGTGCCTGCGGGCAGCGAGCTCGAGTACGTGGATCTGGGCACGATCGCTCACGCGTTGGTGGACCGGCGTTGAGGCTTGCACAAGACGCGCCAAGGCGGTGCTGGGCGTGTGCGTGGCGCCTGAAACAGTACCTGCAATCCATTACGTGAAAACCCGCTCGGGATCAATCCCGATGCGCTCAGACGGCTTGCCAACTATGCTCGTTGCATCAAATTGGCAATGTTTTCCCGGAGGCGCTGTTGTCCCGTTTGCTCAGTTCCCGCCGAGGTTTTTTGCTGGCCACCATGGGGTCATTGGCCGGGGCTTCCTGGGCGGCCACCGAGCCGGCATCGCACCGCGTCAGCATCGCTTTGGCTGCACGCCAAAGCCTGTACCACCTGCCCTTGACCTTGGCCGACCAGCTGGGGTTTTTCAGGCAAGCGGGGGTGACTGTGGACTGGCTGCCGCACGAGTCTGGTGCCAAGGCTTTGGCCAGTGCCCTGCAAGGCCAGGCCGACGTGGTGGCGGGTGCTTTTGAGCACCTGTTTGGTTTGCATCACAAGGGCCTGAACTACCAGGGTTTCGTGCAACTCGGGCGCACCCCCCAAGTGGCATTGGGCGTATCAACGCGCCGCGGCGCAGCCTTGCGGTCGGTGATGGAGTTGAAAGGCGCCCGCATCGGGGTCTCGGCACTGGACTCGGGGACGCACTGGATGGCATGCCAGTGGCTGTTGCAGCATGGCCTTTTGCCCGAAGATGTGGTGTTTGTGGAGGTGGGCTCTTCGGCGACCGTCATGGACGCCTTGAGGGCCGGCGTGATCGATGCCCTGTGCAACCCCGATCCCATCATGTATTGGCTGGAGCAGAGAAACGAGATCCGCATTCTGGGCGAGGCCCGCTCCATGGTAGCCACCCGCAAAGTGATGACCGGCGATGTGCCTGGCGCCTGCCTCTTTGCCCGTGCCGAGTTTCTTCAACGCCAGCCCGCCTTGGTACAGGCCCTCAGCGACGGGGTCATCCACACGCTCAAGTGGCTGCAAACGGCGGGTTTGACCGACATCCTGAAAACGGTCCCTGCTTACCACTGGATGGGGGACAGGGCGATTTACCTTGGCGCTTTCGAGAAATTGCGCGAGTCCTACGCCACCGACGGCCTGTTTGTGGCCGAGTCGGTGTTCAACTCGTCCCGCGCCCATGCCCGCCTGTCCAGCGTGCCGCCCGTCTCGCGTCTGGCGCTCGATCGCCTGTACACGAACAGCTTTTCCGTCAAATCCAAAGCGCGGTTCTCCGCTTGAATGCCCCTCAGCGCTTGGCGGTTTGGGTGGCCACACGCCGCGCCGTCTGAACCGCTGGCAGCGGTCCTTTTTTCCGTGCGACCGCCTTGCTGCCTGTGCGTGCCGACTGGAAGGGCACCAGCACCGCCAGGCTCTGACCGGCGGACAAGTTGGCCTGGGGTTTGAGTTTGTTCCAGGTCACCAGGTTGGCCGCGCTCACGCCGTGGCGGGCCGCCAGACTGGCCAGGGTGTCACCTTTGCGGGCGGTGACCATGATGCGTTTGAGCGTGATCTCCGGCGCCAGAGCCAGCTGGGCGTTGTCGGCGATGAACTCGGTCACATCGTTGTCCAGTGGCCCTTTGCGGTGCACCAGCAAGGTGGAGCCGGCCTTCACCATCATGTTGGGGGGAATGCCGTTGGCCGAGCGCAACTGGTCAACCGGCATGTTCACCAGATTGGCGGCCTCCTCGGCTTTCATGGTGCGGGGGGCTTGCCAGGCAGTCCAGGAGGCCAGGCGCTGCTGGGACTGGTTTTGCAGGTTGATCTCGAAAGTGGTGGCGTTGTCCCATGGCAAAAGAACTTGCGGCGTGCCCGATGCCAGGATCACAGGCCGGTTCATCGACGGGTTCAGCGCCTTGAAGTCTTCCAGGCTGATGCCGGCCAGCCTGGCGGCCACGGCCACATCGATGTCTCGATCGATGGGCACACTTTTGAAAAAAGGGTGGTTGTGGATCAGGGGCAACTGGGTGTTGAACGCTTCGGGCTGGGCCACGATGTTTTTGACGGCCTGCAATTTGGGCACGTAGTACCGGGTCTCATTGGGCATGCTCAGGTCGCTGTAGGTCAGGGGTTTGCCTTGCGCCTTGTTGCGCGCCAGGGCTCGGCTGACACTGCCTTCCCCCCAGTTGTAGGCGGCCAGGGCGAGGTGCCAGTCGCCGAACATGCCGTAGAGCTTTTGCAAATAATCCAATGCAGCGCGGGTGGACTCGAGCACGTCACGTCGCTCATCGCGAAACAGGTTCTGCTTGAGCTCGAAGTATTTGCCGGTTGCGGGCATGAACTGCCACATGCCGGCGGCCTTGGCGCTGGAAACGGCATTGGGGTTGAACGCCGACTCGATGAAGGGCAGCAATGCCAATTCGGTGGGCATCTTGCGCCGCTCCAGCTCTTCAACAATGTGAAAGAGGTAAGGTCTGGAGCGCTCGGTCATGCGCAGGATGTAATCGGGCCGGCTGGCATACCACTGCTCGCGGTTGCGCACGAAGTCGTCGTCCAGGTCCGGCATCGCAAAGCCCCGGCGGATGCGCTCCCAGATGTCGGTCGGTGGCGTCAGCCCCAGACTGGCATAAGGGTTGAGAGAGACAGTCCGGTCGTCTCGGGCATCCGGGCGAACCACGTTGGGTTTGGCAGGAGGTGGGGGCGTGACCACCACGTTGGGCGCCGCATCCGGGACCGGGGTCGCGCAGCCGCTGAGCAACAGGCCTGATGCCACGCCGAGAACCAGGGCCAGAGGTCGCCATGAAGCCCGCAACAAAAAGATCAGGTTCATTTGAATTCGTTTTTCCAGGCGCGCAGCGCTGCGAAGGTGGAGACTTCGTCCAACGCCAGCGCATCGCGCTGCTTGACCGCGGCCTTGACGGCTTTGCTGCGGCTGCGCAAAAAAGGATTGATGGCCTGCTCGGTCGACAGGCTCACGGGCAGGGTGGGCTGGCCTTGCTGGCGCAGCTGAGTACAGACGCGATGATAGGCGTTCAGCTCGGCATTTGCAGGGTCTACCGCCAGGGCAAACCTCAAATTGGCGAGGGTGTATTCGTGTGCCGGGCAAACCCGTGTGTCTTGTGGCAAGGCCGCCAGGCGGTCCAGCGAATCCAGCATTTGTTTGGGCGTGCCCTCAAACAGGCGGCCGCAACCGCCCGAAAACAAGGTGTCGCCACAAAACAGCACCGGTGCCTGCCCAGGGGGTTGCCCCCAGAATGCAATGTGACCTGCCGTGTGCCCCGGGACATCGATGACTTCCCAGTGCAGGCCATGCCATGGCACATGATCGCCTTGTTGCACGCCCAGGCACTCGACCGGCAGGACCTCCAGGGCCGGGCCATAAACTTGGGCACCGGTCTGGCTTTGCAGGGCGGCCAGGCCACCGGTGTGATCGGCATGGTGGTGCGTGACTAGAATGGTGTCCAGTTGTATCCAGGGGTGTTGTGACAGCCATTGCGCTGCGACAGCGCCATCGCCCGGGTCGACCACCAGGGCATGGCGGTCATCGTGCAACAACCAAATGTAGTTGTCTGTGAATGCGGGCAAGGGGATGAGTGTCATGGAGTCCCGGATTATAGAAAGTAAGTACTCAGCGCCCGTGTGGCTGGACCATTTGGGCCGTCCCGCCGCGCAGCGCTTGCTGGCCTGGGAACAGCAACAAGCCGATGGCCTGTTGGCCGATGTCTTTGGCTACCACGCCTTGCAGCTGGGCTGGCCGCTGTTGCAGGCTTTGCGTTGCAACCGCATGCCGCACCGCTGGCTGGCGCAGCCCGAGTTCGAGGCGACCGCTGCCCCAGAGGCCAGCGCACTGCAGGCGGGCTTGCCCGAGGCACATCTGCATTTTGACAGCCGGGCCTGGCCATGGCCGGCCGACAGCCTGGACCTGGTGGTGCTGGCGCATGCCCTGGAACGCTCGGCCGATCCGCACGCCTGCTTGCGCGAAGTGGAAAGGGTGTTGATTCCCGAGGGGCAGCTGTTGATCACCGGCCTGAATCCGATGAGCCTGTGGGGTTGGCAACTGGCGCACAGCCAGCGCAGGACAGGAGGCCAGGCCCCCTTTCCAGTCAACATGATCGGGTACCGGCGTTTGCGCGATTGGTTGCGGTTGTTGGGCTTTGAAGTTCAGGTCAGCCGTTTCGGTGGCTGGACGCCGGCATTGGCCAGCGAGCGCTGGGTGGGCCGCCTGGTGGCGATCGAGCACTGCGGTCAGCGTTGGTGGCCCATATTGGGTGGGGTGTACCTGATCTTGGCCACCAAAAGGGTGCCCGCAGGCCGCTGGCTCGATGGCCGCCAGTGGCGCACGGTACGATCGCCCGCTGCGACGACCGTGCCCGTGGCCCGGTCAGATACTTCCATTGGCCGTGCAGCGGCTTCGAAAGACATTTGTTGAATCACGTTGAAATCTATACCGATGGCGCCTGCAAGGGCAATCCTGGCCCCGGCGGCTGGGGGGTGCGTTTGCAATCGGGCCAGCATGTCCACGAGCTGTTTGGCGGCGAACTGGGCACCACCAACAACCGCATGGAGCTGACGGCCGTGATCGAGGGCTTGAAGGCCCTCAAGCGCCCTTGCAAGGTGACCTTGTACCTGGACAGCGCATACGTGCGCAAAGGCATCACGGAATGGATCCACGGTTGGAAGGCCAAGGGGTGGCGCACAGCCGCCAAACAGCCCGTCAAAAATGTGGAGCTTTGGCAAGCGCTGGACCATGTGGTGTCCACTGCGGGACATCAGATTGAATGGCGTTGGGTCAAAGGCCATGCGGGTGATCCCGGCAACGAGCGCGCCGATGCACTGGCCAATCAGGGCGTGGAGCAGGTCCTCAGGCGCTGAAGCGCACTTGTAAAGGCCGGGTAAAGAGCGCCTTGCAACGTGGTTTGCCCGCCAAGGCTGTCGTTTCCCCTCGGGGCAAACGAAGACAAGACTGTTACATTCGGCAACTGTTTGCGGCTTCAATGTAGCGGGATTTCGGCAATGGCTTATCAAAAGAAATACGCGCTGATCGCGGTGGTCGGTGTGTGCGTGGCATCCGGTCTGGCCTGGTGGACTCAACGTCCGGCTTCGGTAGACCGCCCGGCCAGCACGGCAGCAGCGCCAGGCGCCGGCAGGGCGCCTGCCGTGGAGGTGGCCAAGGTTGTCGCCATGACCTTGGTGGATGAGACCCAGTCGGTGGGCAGCCTGCGTTCCCGACAAGGCGTCATGCTGCGTCCTGAAGTGGCCGGGCGCGTGTCCAAGATCCTGTTCAACGACGGTCAGCGCGTGAGCAAAGGCCAGCTGCTGGTCCAGCTGGACGACCAGCTGCAAGCCGCTCAAGTGGCCCAGGCCAGGGCGGAAATGTCGATCGCCGCGGCCAACCACAAGCGCAACCAGGAACTGGTTGCCCAGAACTTCATCAGCAAGCGTTCGCTGGATGAAAGCGCCGCTGCCCTGGAAGTGGCGCAGGCCAAACTGGATCTGGCGCAAGCGACCTTGCAGCGCCTGAAAATCGTGGCGCCTTTCAGCGGTGTTGTTGGTCTGCGCCAGGTCAACGTGGGCGATTACCTCAAGGATGGCACCGATGTGGTCAACGTCGAAGACATCGATGCCTTGTTGCTGGATTTCCGCTTGCCTGAGCGTTTTCAGGCCAAGGTGAAAACCGGTCAAAAAGCCCAGTTGACTGTTGACGCCTTGCCCGGTCGCCCTTTTGGGGCCGTGGTTCAGGCGGTCGATCCCTTGATCGATGCCAATGGCCGGTCGGTCGGCGTGCGCGGCTGCATTGACAACCGCCAACAGCAGTTGCGCCCGGGCATGTTTGCCCGTGTCAATGCGGTGTTCGGTTCACGCGAGAGCGCCCTGGTCATCCCCGAAGAAGCCATCGTGCCGCAAGGCGGACGCACCTTTGTGGTCAAGGTGGTGCCGGGTGAAAAGCCCGACACGCTGGTGTCTCAGCGTGTGGCGGTCAAGGTGGGCTTGCGCCAGCCGGGCAAGGTGGAAATCCTGGAAGGTCTGGCGCTCGATGACACGGTGGTGGTCGCTGGCCATCAGCGCCTGCAAAAAGACGCCACGCCCGTGCGCGTTGTGGACATGTCCCGTCCCGGGGGCGCGCAGCCCGCCGGCGGTCCTGCCCCAGCGGCGTCTGTGCCTGCACCGGCTGCAGCCCCCGCTTCGGCTGCGCCAGCCGCAGCCGCGCCTGCAGGTGCTGCACCGGCTGTGGTCCCTGTGGCCCAAGCCCCAGCAGCCAAGCCTGCCGCCATGAGCGGCCCCAACCCTTGCCTGCGAGGTGCCGATGCAACTCGCTGAAACGTCCATCCGGCGGCCAGTTCTGGCCGTGGTCATGTCCTTGCTGATCTTGCTGATCGGCGCCGTCAGTTTCAACCGCCTGTCGGTGCGCGAGTACCCCAAGATCGATGAGCCCACGGTCACCGTGAGCGTCAAGTACCCGGGCGCTTCGGCCGAGGTGATCGAGTCGCAAGTGTCCAAACCCCTGGAAGACTCGATCGCCGGCATTGATGCGGTCGATGTGATCACTTCCATCAGCCGCGCCGAGCAGTCGCAGATCACGGTGCGTTTCCGCCTGGAAAAAGACGCCGACACCGCCGCCGCCGAAGTGCGCGACCGCACCTCGCGTGTGCGCAACCGATTGCCCCAGGCGATCGAAGAACCGGTGATCGCCAAGGTCGAGGCCGACGCGTTTCCCGTGATCTGGCTGGCTTTTTCCAGCGACACGCTCAACCCGCTGCAGATCAACGACATGATCAACCGGGTGGTCAAGCCCCGTTTGCAAACCGTCACGGGTGTGGCCGATGTGCGCATTTATGGCGAACGCAAATACGCCATGCGGGTCTGGCTCGAGCCCGAGCGCCTGGCCGGCTTCAAGCTCACGCCACAAGACGTGGAAGACGCCATCCGCCGCAGCAACCTGGAGTTGCCCGCTGGCCGGATCGAATCGAGCAACCGGGAGTTCACGGTCACCTCGCAGACCGACTT
>JACCDV011188383.1_pt1 | contig 12816 bp, 13 predicted proteins | sample 7446131 | NCBI WGS metagenome assembly JACCDV01 (sample SAMN15323448, study PRJNA562643) | freshwater metagenome | isolation source: river surface water | place: USA:Blue River Watershed | collected 2017-08-17 | reverse complement strand
CTTTCTTGCCAAGCAATCCATTGGTTGCTACGGGCGGAGCTCAACCTATCCATGCTATTTCAGCAGCGCCATATGGTTCTGCGCTCATCCTTACCATTTCATACGCCTACATCAAAATGTTAGGAGCATTGTGCATGCATCGTTCAACCGAAATCGCAATTCTCAATGCCAACTACATTGCCGCCCGCCTCAAAGGCCACTACGACATCCTTTATACAGGTGCAAACGGCACGGTTGCGCACGAAATGATCCTAGATTGCCGCGACTTCAAGAAAACCGCTGACGTCGAAGTTGCCGATATGGCCAAGCGCCTCATCGACTTCGGCTTCCACGCACCAACTGTTTCTTTCCCTGTTGCAGGCACCCTCATGATTGAGCCTACCGAGTCCGAAGACAAAGAAGAGCTAGACCGTTTCTGCGACGCCATGATCAAAATCCGCGAAGAAATCCGCGAAATCGAGAACGGACATGCAGATAAGCAGAACAACTTGCTCAAAAACGCTCCGCACACCGCAGATTGCATCATCAACAAAAACTGGACTTACCCATACGCTCCACAAGAAGCAGCATATCCGTTGCCTTACTTGTTGGAAGCGAAATATTGGGCGCCAGTTCGCCGCGTAGACAACGCTTACGGCGATCGCAATTTGGTATGTAGCTGCCCAAGTGTAGAGAGCTACGCGCACATTCAATAAACACATGAAACTAGACATACTTGCTTTTGGTGCTCACCCCGACGACGTCGAACTCTCGGCGGCGGGCACCTTATTGCATTACGCGCGCCAAGGCAAAACTTCCGGCATCGTTGACCTCACTGAAGGCGAGCTCGGTACCCGCGGAAGCGTAGAGAGCAGGTATGAAGAAGCGGCTGCAGCTGCTGCTATTCTCGGCATTCAACACAGAACAAACTTGCGCTTGCCCGATGGTTTTTTTGAAAATAATCATGCTGCAAAACTCCTAATCATTGAGCAAATTCGTTTGCATCAACCACAAATTGTGTTGGCCAACACACTCCATGACCGCCACCCTGACCACGCTAGAGCAGGTCAGTTGGTAGCAGAGGCTTGTTTTTTAGCAGGTTTGCGCAAGATCCACACAACACATCAAGGAGAGGAGCAACAAGCGTTTCGCCCGAAGACGGTCTTGCATTACATCCAAGATTACCACCAAACCCCTTCCTTTGTGCAAGACGTTACGCCGTATGTTGCCCAAAAGATAGAAGCGGTCAAGGCTTACAAAACGCAGTTTTTTGATCCCAATTCTTCGGAACCCAACACGCCAATTTCAGGCGAGCTTTTCTTTGATTTTTTAAAGGGACGCATGCAAGAAATGGGCAGGCCCGCGGGCTATAATTATGCAGAAGGATTTGTTGTGGCACGTTGGTTTGGCGTTCAGGATATCTTTGCCTTAGACTGATACTTCTTCCATACAAAATACAAGGCTGTGCCAATAGCAACGCCTATAGAATTGGCTACGATATCCAAACCGGATACCTCACGCCCTGGTACAAATCCTTGAAGTCCTTCTAGAATTGCGCCCATCCCGAGCAATCCGATGATAAGTAGGATGCCCTTTCTAATTGGTTTAAATCCAAAAACCAAAAATGTATTGAGGCTCAGTACTCCATAGCCAATAAAATGTCCAACTTTGTCATTGAGCTGCACGTTTACACCACCATTCGGGCTTTTCAAGGACAAATAAATAATGCCAAGTAGTTCCAGTAAAAGCAAAAGCAGCAATGCTTTTTGGACTCTACTCATATAAAAGCGTCTTGTCTTTTATAGTAGCTGGGCGTCCTTCGCTCATCCATTTGGGCGCCGGTGCATCCATGAGGTAGTGATCAAAAAACTGGCGCATGCGGATAGATAAATCGTATTTATTGGCCAGTTTGGTCAGGTTGTGGTCGTCGCCGTTGTAGTTGAGCATCCAGCAAGGTTTGCCCAAACGACGCATACCGGTGTAGAGTTCGATACCTTGGTACCACGGCACTGCGCCGTCGCGGTCATTGGCCATGATCAAGAGTGGTGTTTGAACCTTAGGCAAGTGAAACAAAGGTGAGTTTTCTACGTATAAGTCGGGCTTTTCCCAGATAGTGGCGCCAATGCGGCTCTGGGTGCTTTCGTACTGAAACTGTCTGTTGAGCCCACTGCCCCAACGAATGCCTCCATAGGCCGAGAACATATTGCCTACCGGAGCACCAGCCATGGCGGCGGCAAAGCGGGTGGTCATGGTAATGAGCATGGCACTTTGGTAGCCGCCCCAACTTTGGCCTTGCAAGCCCATGCGTTTGTCATCTATCGGGTAATTTTTGATGAGGTAATCGGCCGCACTCATAATAGAGTTGTAGGCCCCTTGTGCAGGCTTGCCAGGTTTGTAACGGATGTCCGGAATAAACACGAGGTAACCACCGCTTGCGTATTCAGTTGGGTTAATGATACTCGCGGAAGGCTTGGGTGCTTGGTAGTTGTGTAGGTTGTCTGAGTTGAGTTCGTAGTAATAAAACAAAAGCGGGTATTTCTTGCTAGGGTCGTAGTTTTCAGGTTTGTAGAGCAATCCTTCTAATAGTTGTCCATCGTAGGCTTTCCATTTGACGGTCTCAACTGTAGCCCAATTGTAAGCGCTTTGCTGCGGATTGGTTACTGAAATTTGGCGTCCAGCGTTCCAATTTGCTTTGTGTAGCCAAAGGTCTGGATACGTGCTGACGTCCATTTTTCGGATTAGGTAGGTATCTGTTTTTTCAGCTTTCTGTATGCCTGAAATCCTTTGTGGGATTTCAAAAGCACTTTGAAGCCCTGTTTGGTTATACAAATAAAGGAGTTCATTTTTATTGGATTTGCGCAGCCCAATAAAATAGCCGTCTTGCAAGTCTAAAAAGGCGGAGTCGCGGTGGTTGCGCTCAAAACGCAATTCGATTTGCTCTCTTGTGGCGCTTTCATTTGAAATACTCTTCAGTGTTTTTGCCGCGATGTCATAGCTCCAGATGTCGTATTCAGACTGAAAACAAACCTCTTTGGCATTTTTAGTGAAGCCCACATAACCAACTGGCCCGGCTTCCATGGGCTGGCCGTTGAGATCTTCTTCCCATTTGATATCTTTTCGGCTGCAATTCATGCAGGTATGTTGTTGCTTGTCGATGTCGAGGAGCATCCATTTTTGGCCTTCGGCTAAGTAATAAGTAAAGTAGCGGCCATCGGCAGAAAGTTCGCTTGTGTGGGCCCAACCTTTGCCCAATAACTGCAATTTGCCTGTTTCGATGTCGATGCGATAATAATCGCTCTTGGATGGCGCTTTCCATTGCGCTTCAATAGTATACGGGTCGGGGTTGCGCGCAATTAGGTAGGGCGCTTTCATTTGTTTGTCAATGGATATGCGCAGCGTATCGTTTTCGAGCTGCACCAAGCGGTCTTTATCGAGGTGGTAGACATATAGCAAGCCGCGTTTGAGGTCTTGATCTTTTTGTAATAGTTGTTGGGGCTGTATTTCTAGATCTTGGTAGTGCCAGATGTCTAGGTTAACCTTTTCGCGCTCTAATAATGTATCTTTTACTTCTTTGTCTCTTGGTCCAACTGCAAAATAAAGTAGCTGGCTGTCGTCGCTAAACGTGGGTTTTCTGCCTGTAGCGATGGCTTGATACAAGCCTTCTGCGTTTTTGTCAAAATCTGTAGAGTCGCCAAAATTGGTTGTTTTGAGTTGTACTAAGTCAAAGAGCAAGAATTGCATATTCTTAACTTTGGAGGTGTCTGAACTATACAAAAAGGTAAGTGCAGTGTTATTTGGACTCCAGTTTAAGTCTGAAACAAGTGGCTGGGCTTCAAATTCTTTGAGTAGTTGCAGGTCTTTGGTTTGGTAAATGCGTACTTGCATGGAGTCGAGCTTCACTTTGCGCTGCTGGATCACTGCAATTTTAGCACCGTCCGGGCTCAAGGCAAAGGTGGTGACGCTGTCCAAATAAGGAAAGGTGCTTTGACCAGCAGTATAAACAAGTAAGCGGTTGCCGTCGGTTTTGTAAGGATTTACTTTGGGTGCTGGAGCGGGTTTTTTCCAGAAAAGGTATTTCTCGATTTTTTTTGGTTCGACCTTCTCCACTTTTTTAGCAGTGAATTCCTGAAGGAAAGCCAGTACAGGAGCTTCTTCTGCTTGCTGAACTTGTTTGAGTTTGTCGAATTTGTAGATGGTGTCTTGCACCAAATGATAAATATATAAGGAATCTTTAGGCCATTTCTTTTTATCGACTTTATCGAGTTCTCGCTTGCGAAGCGTATCGTAGTCAGGGCTCATTTTCCATGCCACATAACTTTCATCGGAAGCAATAAGGGCGGTATTGCCACGCACAATAGAATCGTGTTTTTGTGTTGCAGTATAATATAAATGTAAGATCGGATTGCCTTTGAGCACGGTGAGTTCGTAGCTTACAATTTGCCCATTTCTCGAAATTTGTTCTTTTTCTAGGCGCTTCCAAGTGTCATATGCTTTGAAATCGAGGGCAGGTTTTTGAGCAAGCATCAATAAGGAATTGCTCAGCAGAAGAAGTAGGATATAGTGTTTCATCGTTTAGCTTTATGAAAAGAGACCAAGTAAACTCCGGTAAAAATAAATAACATATACAGAATGCGTTCAGCTGTAATCGTATGCGTGTAGTCAGCGGCCCATCCGAGCGCAGAAAAGAGTACTGCAAAAAACATGACCATGACAGGCTGGGTATAAATATAGGCAGCTGAAACCGTTGCACTGACATATTTGAGTCCAAAAATAGTGAGTAAATAAGTCAGAAAAGTGACCCCGACAATAACGTAAGTAATTTTGTACCAAGCGCTGGCCGGAATTTGTTCAAACTGAACGGCTGAAAGATGGCTCCAGGTAGGAGGGAAGAGCAGTAAAAGGATGAGTCCAATGCTGAAAACATAGGTAATGACCTGAATGGGGCTGTATTTGAGCAAGAGTGGTTTGGAGAGCACAAGGTAAAACGCATAACTCAGTGCATTGATCAATAAAAAGAGGTCGCCTAAAGATGAAGCACCAGGAAGTTTGCCAGAGCTGAGCGTAAGTAAAATAGCGCCCACAGCACCAATAAAGACGCCGGTATAGTTGTGTGCACTGAGTTTTTCTTTGGTAATGAGGGCTGCTAAAATGAAAACCATCAGTGGGTTGAGCGCCATGATAATGCCGGCATTGAGCGCCGAAGACAAATTGAGCCCATGGAAAAAGAACAATTGATTGACCGCCACTCCAAAAAGCCCTGCTGCCCCAAAGCGCCAGTAATCGGCGCGGTCTACGGGCTTTCTTTTCTGACTAAATAGCAAGATCCAAAAAAGCAGCACGGCGCCGCTAACGCGCAATAAAATAAAGGTATTCGGGTCGAGGTACTGCGGCATCACGCCTTTGGCCAGTACATGGTTGGCGCCATACAGCAAATTGACCAGCAAGAGGGCAAGATGCGCTTTGAGAATTTGTGAACCCGACATAAGGCAAAGGTAGTTATTCCGTATCTTTGTTACATGCACCTCTCGCACCTGCATTTAGTCAATTACAAGAACTACCCAGACCTCGAACTCGAATTCGTTGCGGGCATCAACGGAATTGTAGGGCCAAACGGTGCCGGCAAGACCAACATCCTTGATGCAGTCTACTATCTGAGCATGTGCAAAAGTTACCTCAACGTCAATGACCGCCACAATATGCGCTTTGATCAAACCTTTTTTTCGATTGCCAGCCAATGGCAACTCGATCAAAAAGCATGTGAGGTACAGGTGGCTTACAAAGCAGGTGTCAAGAAACAAGTCAAGTGGAACAAAAAAGCCTACGACAAGCTCACCGCACACATCGGTAAGTTGCCCGTCGTGTTTATTTCACCTTATGATGGCGACCTCATTGCGGAAGGATCTGATTTACGCCGCAAATGGATAGACGGCATTTTATCTCAACTCGACAAAACTTACTTAGAAGAAATTCAGCGCTACGCCCGTTTGCTCGAACAACGCCATGCCGTTTTGCGCAACATGCACGAACACCGCCTCTTTGACCCCGATGCCATCGAAGTCTGGGATGCCCAACTCATACCGAGCGGCAACTACATTCATGCGCAACGCAAAGCGTTTTTAAGTGAATTCATACCGGTTTTCAAGCGCTTTTACCAAGAAATTGGTCAAAACGCTGAAGACGTCGACGTCACCTACCGCTCGCAACTCACCGATGCTTCTTTTGAAGAACTCATGCAGGCAGCAGCGAGAAAAGACGCCATTACGCAATACACCAACGTCGGCATCCATAAAGACGACCTTTTGTTTACCATCAAAGGGCACCCCGTCAAAAAATTCGGTTCGCAGGGGCAGCAAAAATCATTTATTATAGCCTTGCGCCTTGCGCAGTTCGACTGGCTTAAACAGCACAAGGGGCAAAAACCTGTTTTGTTGCTCGACGACATCTTTGACAAACTCGACAACGAACGTGTTGCGCGCCTCATAGCGCTGGTGAGCGCCGACTACTTCGGCCAAGTGCTCATCACCGACACCGACCCAGAACGCATGCAAGCGCTCTTTGCGCAACTACCCGGCCAAACCCAACTTTTTCAAATCAAAGACCAACAAGCCATCTCCTTATGAGTTCAGACAACAAAAGACAAGGTCAAGAAAAACCACTTGGCCAATTGGTAAAAGGCATCATGAAAGCATATGGCTTGGAGGATAAAATGAAATCCTTTGACCTCATTGCTGCCTGGCCCGAGCTCATGGGCCCAGCAGTTGCGCAGCGCACCACCGATATCCGTATCGAAAACAACACCCTATACCTCAAAATCGATTCGAGCGTCATGCGCGACGAACTCTTTCACGGCAAGCAAATCATTATTGCACGTTGCAATCAGTTTGTTGGCGAAGAGCTCATCCGCGATGTTTGGTTCAGTTAAGTTGGTTACTTGCGTTACCTTCTTGCTAGCCAAGTTTTTGTAAATTTGTGAATCTAATCAATCTATTATATGTCAAACGCATTTTTTAAGGTCCCTGTTGCAGTCAACGAGCCAGTTAAATCTTATGCAGCCGGATCGCCAGAACGCGCATCTTTGCTTGCCAAATACCACGAATTCAAGGACCGCAGTCCTATTGATATCCCGATGTATATCGGCGGCGAAAAAGTAACGACCTCCAATAAGAAAGCACTCACCATGCCCCACGACCACCAAACGGTTATTGGGTACTACAACCAAGGTGAAGCCGCTCATGTAGCTGAAGCCATTGATGCTGCTTTGGCGGCAAAAGCAGCTTGGTCTGCTCTCCCATGGCAAGACCGCGCTGCGGTTTTCTTGCGCGCCGCAGACCTCCTTGCGGGTCCTTTCCGCGACCGCATGAACGCAGCCACCATGCTTGCGCAGTCAAAAAATGTATTTCAAGCCGAAATCGACGCCGCTTGCGAGCTCATCGATTTTTTCCGCTTCAATGTGCAGTACATGACCCAAATCTATAGCGAGCAGCCAGAATCCTTACCTGGTATGTGGAACCGCTTAGAATACCGCCCTTTAGAAGGTTTTATCTTCGCCTTAACGCCTTTCAACTTTACTTCTATTGCTGCCAACCTTTCAGCTGCACCTGCCATGATGGGCAACGTAGTAGTTTGGAAGCCAGCAGAAACTCAAATCTATTCTGCCCAAATCATTATGGAGCTTTTCGAAGCTGCTGGCTTGCCTGCAGGCGTCATCAATATGGTTACTGTTAGCGGACAGGCAGCAGGTGAAGTTATTTTTGCGCACAAAGAATTCGCAGGTATACATTTTACAGGTTCTACCGACGTATTCCGTCAGCTCTGGAAAAACATTGCCCACAACATCGAAAACTACCGCTCATATCCGCGTATTGTCGGCGAAACCGGAGGCAAAGACTTCGTCATGGTTCACAATAGCGCCAATGCAGCGGAGGTAGCCACAGCGCTTTCACGCGGTGCCTTTGAATTCCAAGGTCAAAAATGTTCTGCGGCATCACGCGCTTATATTCCAGAAAGCCTTTGGCCGGCAGTTAAAGAAATCTTGGTGGCTCAGGTCAACTCCTTCAAACAAGGAAGCCCAGAAGACACCTCCAATTTTGTCAATGCAGTCATTAGCGAGCGTGCTTTCGATAGAATTGCCGGATATATCGACTACGTCAAAGCACAGCCAGACGCCGAAATCATTACGGGAGGCACCTACGATAAATCAGTTGGTTATTATGTCGCGCCAACAACTGTCGTGACCACCAATCCAAAATTCCGCACAATGGTTGAAGAAATCTTTGGCCCTGTACTTACCATCTACGTTTATCCAGACGCGCAGTTCTCAGAAACGCTAGACCTCCTCGATCAAACTTCTGAATACGCGCTCACTGGCTCAATTATCGCTACAGATCGCTACGCCATTCAGTTGGCGAACCAAAAACTGATGAATGCGGCAGGTAATTTTTACATCAACGACAAACCAACCGGAGCAGTTGTGGGTCAACAACCATTTGGTGGCGCACGCGGTTCGGGCACCAACGACAAAGCTGGTGCTGCCATGAACCTCATGCGCTGGACTTCCGCGCGCACCATCAAAGAAACATTTGTTCCGCCTGCCGATTACCGTTATCCTTTCTTAGGTTAATCCTTACTTAGACAACACATGCGCAACGTTGCTCTTTTTGTCTTTTTTACTATTTGGTCTTTTGGAGCCAATGCCCAGTGGCGTTGGTTCTTACAGGCCGAAGTTGGCGCCAACAAACAAGAAATTCAAGGGGTTTACCAACTTGCGCAACAACCCTTTGATCCACAAGCATTTTGGCGCGCTACAGCCGGTGGCGAAGTACAAGTTGGTTACACCGTTTTAAAAGTACTCACTGCCTACAGCGGTTTAGGTTATGGCCATCAAAATTTGGCCTATCAAAGCACTGAATGGGCTACCGACGATGCTGGCCAGCCCTTTTTATTACTCTGTCAGAAAACCGCAACGGGCGAGCTCCTGACCTTGCCAATGGGCCTAGAGCTCAAAGTACTGAGTGTTCATGTCGGTGGGGGCTTGCAATACCGCTATCGCTTTCAGGGCACCATGCAAAAAGATTTTTATGCTTTTTATCCTGGCACACCGTCTACCAATTTATTGAGTTCTGAAGTCGTGGAGAACACCCAAGAAAAGTTTGACATGGGTTATTTTGCCTATTTACAATGGAATCCCACTAAAAGAATTGGCATACGGGCAAGTGCTTACCGCGGCTTTCGAGACCTCAGCAACGGCCTAGAGGTTGGCGCCTTCAATGAATGGCAGCAAATATTCAACCAAGAATCTTTTAGTATCAAGAATTTACAATTCAATCTCGGCTTAAACATCCGTTTATCCGAATAAGTTTGTCATTATGAAGTGGACGATTTTTCTTTGTTTATTCACTTTACTTACGTCATATGTCGGGTCAGGCACCCCAGAATCTAAATTTGATTTACATGTAAGTGTAAGTGCCGTCGGCAGCTCCAAAGGTTGGATAGAGTTTGCGCTCTACAGAAATCCAGACACCTTCGCTAAAGTAGGAACTACCTATCGCTTGTCACGTACCGATGCCCAAAAAGGGATAGTCAATTACACGTTTAAAGACCTAGAAGCTGGTAAATATGCCGTTGTGGTTTATCACGATGTCAATCAGAACAAAATTTGCGACAAAAATTTCTTTGGGGTCCCGACCGAAGGTTATGCTTTTTCCAATAATGTCAGGCCAAACCTAAGTGTACCCAGCTTTGAAGACTGTTGCTTCAAATTTCAACAAGACCGCAACATCAGTATCAAAATGGTGTATTGATCACCACTGCTTATTGAGCTTCCTTAATTTAGAAATCACATCCTCAATTTGTCGCAGCAACGGTTGTCCGTCGTTATTGATGATGTAAGGGGTGAGGTTTATTTTTTTGGAGTCTGGCCACTGATGCGCTATGCGCTGAAGTACTGCCTCCCGACTCAAGCCATCTCGTTTTTGAACCCGCTGAATTCTCGTTTCAAGTGGGGCAACCACCAAGACCGTTGCGGCAAACTGCTTATAGGCGCCCGTTTCAAAAAGAATAGCCGCTTCATTGAAGACAAAATCAGCCGTTTGTTGGCCAGCCCATTCGTTGAAACGCTCCCGCACCAACGGATGCACTAAGGCTGTAATTTGTTCCTTTAACGCAGGGTTTTCAAATAGTTGTGTCGCTAAAACATGTTTTTGAAAGACGCCGTTTTGATAGCTATCCTTTCCTAAAATAGCAATCAGTTTATTTTTTAACGAGGGATGAGTCGCATATAATTTTTTGGCCTCCTCATCAGAATAAAACACAGGGTAGCCCATGTGTTCGAGTGTTTTTGCAATTGTGCTTTTTCCCGAACCAATTCCGCCGCTCAAACCAATGTATCTCATGTCCCGAAATTAGGAAAAGAAAGTTGTAAATTTGCAGTATGCCACAAAAAGAATGGTTCGCCACCTGGTTCGATTCCCCTTATTATCATTTGTTGTATCAGCACCGCGACGACAACGAAGCCCAACAATTTTTGGATCACCTCATTGCCAAACTTGCGCTTGCGTCCAATGCCCACGTCCTAGACCTCGCTTGTGGAAAGGGTAGGCATTCGATTACACTTGCACAAAAGGGCTTTACAGTTGTTGGAGCCGATCTAGCGGCTAATAGTATTGCGGCAGCTGAACTGAATCGTGTTTCACTAGCGCTAGACCACCTTCATTTTGTAGTTCACGACATGCGCAAGCCGTTGGAAGGGCAACAATTTGCCGCCATCTTTAATTTGTTTACAAGTTTTGGTTACTTTGATACCCTCGAAGAAAACCAAGCGGTTTGTAAGTCGATAGCTCAAATGCTCACACATGAGGGTTTGCTCGTGATTGATTTCTTGAACGCACACAAAGTTTGTGAAAATCTAAAGCCAAGTGAAGTCATCAGCAGAGATGGAGTTCAGTTTAACATCGAACGTTGGCACGACCAAAAACATATTTTTAAGCAAATAGAAGTACTTGACACCATTCAAAATACTGTGGTCGGAACTTATACCGAACGTGTTCAAGCTTTGTCTTTGGCCAATTTTGAGGCCTTGCTTTCTCCTTATTTTGAAATCCAAGCCACTTACGGGTCATACGCGCTCGATTCTTTTAATGAACAAGACAGCGACCGCCTGATTATTATCGCAAAAAAGAGACTATGAATTTTTACGCTATAGAATTGATATTGTTGTTTTCGGTAGCATTCGGTGGCGGTGTGGTGAGTTTTCTCAATGCAACCAACAAAAATCAATACATCAAACTCGCCTTGGCATTCAGCGGTGGTTTTTTATTGGCGGTCATTTTTCAACACTTACTACCCGAACTCTACGGGGCACACCAAGGCCATGCCCACGCACATACCGAAGCGCTGCCTACCTTCCAAGTTGGCGTCTTTATTTTAGTTGGTTTTTTGATACAGCTTGTTTTGGAGTATTTCTCGGGAGGCATTGAGCACGGACATGTGCATGTGCACAAAGGGCAGGCTATGCCTTGGGCCTTGTTTATTTCGCTGTCGGTACACTCCATTATTGAAGGAATTCCGCTTGGAAATATGCTACAAATTGGCGCTGATCATGCAGCAGTGCCTTACAATGCGAGTTTCTTTTGGGGCATTGTATTTCACCAAATTCCGGTGTCAATTGCACTCATGACTTTGTTATTAGCAACTAGCCTGAAGAAACGCGACGCGTGGTTGGTCCTGATGGCTTTTGGCCTGATGACACCGTTGGGTGTATTTTTAGGATTGGGAATCACTACCGAACAATTAGGACTGAATGTTCAGCTCATCTTGGCGGTTGTGGTTGGGATGTTCTTACACATCTCAACCACGATTATTTTCGAAACCACCGAGAATCATAAATTCAATTTGCTCAAGCTACTGAGTATTTTACTTGGGGTAAGCTTGGCTTTGGGCTTGTTTTAACAGCCCGCTTTCAATTTTAAACCGACTTAGAAAGGAAGATCGTCGTCTTCTTCGGTGCTTGCACCAACTCCAGGAAGCGGTTCCGAACCCATATTCATTGCTGAAGGGCCGTTGCTTGGCATGCCCATACCTTGACTTTGTCCTTGTTTTTCGATGCGCCATGCTTCAATGGTATTGAAATACTTGACCTCTCCTTGTGGGCTCGTCCATTCGCGGCCACGCAAGTTAAAAGAAACCTCGACACTATCGTTTGCCTGAAATGAATCGAGCAAAGTACATTTGTCTTGGGTTGCCTGAAAAAGGATGTCTTGTGGATACATTGAAGTAGTATCGGTAACGACAAACTCGCGTTTTTGAAATTTCTCTGAGATGCGTTGGGTGTCTTGGATGACTTTAATGGTGCCGGTGAATTTAAACATGGACTTGTTGTTAGTTATTAAAAGATAAAAGGGTGAGCCAGGCTTCTTCTAGTTGATTTTGAGCAAGTAACTGGTGAGCTCTTTGGTGTAAGGCTTGTTCGAGTGCATTTGCGTCGTGTTCGAGGTCCAGAAAAAGTGTGGAAAGTTCGAGAAGTTTGTATTCGTTGACATCGGTTTCGTTCGGAAGTTCTTCGATGCCCGCAAGCTGGCCGAGGTCGTTGGCGCTCAGGAGCTGGCTGTTTTTGATGTCTTGGGGCAGGGCATCATAGCCAATGCCACAGGTGGTGATGGGCTTTTTGATTTCAAACATAGAATCGGTATTTGCTCTGCAATACCAGTCGCCGCCCATGCGGGCTACTAAATCGATTTTGTGTTGATCGATAAGGCCGTTTTCATTCAGTAAGTCTTCTTGGATGTGCATTTGGACGACCTCACAAATAATGAGGTTGCCTGCGCCACCTTCTTGCCCGAG
>JACCDV010283620.1_pt1 | contig 12816 bp, 5 predicted proteins | sample 7446131 | NCBI WGS metagenome assembly JACCDV01 (sample SAMN15323448, study PRJNA562643) | freshwater metagenome | isolation source: river surface water | place: USA:Blue River Watershed | collected 2017-08-17 | reverse complement strand
TCTGAGTCATTGGCCCAAATACCGAGCGTGGCAGTACCGGGAGAAGCTTCGGTGGCAAATTCAAACACACCAGAACTGTTCGATTGTGCAGTTCCAACATTATCCGAATCAAGAATGAAATTGATGGTACGCGATGGGTAAGCGCGGCCCGTGATATTAACAACTGTATCACCGAGTTCTCGGTCTTGACCTCCCCTGCCACCGCCACCTCCTCCTGAACTACCGCCTCCTCCTGAACCAGCCGGTTCAATCTTACAAATCGCTGAACAGAAGTCTCCGTTATCATTGTTTCCGTCGTCACACTCCTCTTGATAGAGTGTTTGCAAAATTCCGTCTCCACAGTACGGCCCCCACTGACAGATAGGGGTACACTGTCGCCCGGCAATCGTTTGACTATACACGCCGGTCTCTCCGGTGACGTCACACTCTTCTCCAGGGTCGACCGTAGTGTTTCCACATACGCTCAGCGTGAGCGTAGTGGTCGCGGTAGGCTGCGCCACAGTCACAAATGGTGAGCCCAAACTGAGTATGGTTATAAATACTAGAAGCGAACGACCCATAGGCTTAGGAGCGCGACTTTTTACGGCTTTGTCGGATATGAATCAAGTACAAGACTGCGATAATAATGGAGAAGATCGGGAGGAGGATTGATACTTTGTGCGCAAGGGAAAGTCCCATAAAGCCGAATCCGGCGAGCTGGAGTGTGCCGTACGGCACGATGGTCATACTAAGATCGCCTTCTTGCTTAATAACATCTCCATTGTAAACGCGATACTTTGCGATGTAGCTGCCAGCGGGGAGACGGGTAGGAATTTCGGCGGTCACTGTCTCTGTGGCATAAGGTTTAATTTTTTTTATTCGTCCAATGTTTTTTGTTTCTTCAAGAAGAAGGTTGCCTGTTCGTTCGTAAATTCGAAGATCAACCTTTGACGGAGACACGTCAACGTTACCAGTATTCTCAATCATAGTTTCAAAACGGATCTTACCCGGGAAGAAAAGCCAGAGAAACTTATGTCCTTCATTAAGTTCACCAACAGAAACTTTGCGAACACGAAAATCTTTGATCTCTTTATCAATCACAGAAAGATCGATATCAACTAGAGCACCGAGCGAGATACTGACCGCACCTTCAGGCACTTGTCCATCTTCAGGCACAGTACGAATACGAATAGAACCGGTGTAGTTCTTAAATTCTGCATCTTTAGGAACAGTGATACGAACAGTCATCGGTACCTTTTGTTCACCACGCGGAAGTAGAATACTGTTTCCTTCGACGATTTGGATCCAACTTTCAATCTCTGGCGCATCAACCGTAACCTCAGCACGTTGCGCAACATTTGGATCACCGCGCACCAAGAGGATCTCTTGCTCGTAGGTAGAGTTACGAACGAGACTGGTGTTCTTCACGTACGGTGGAGTGATGCCGAAACTAGCATCAGCAAACGGTACTCCAACAGAAAGAAAAAACACTGGAATTAACAGCCCAAAAACATAAATTTTGTTCAAAAAACTCCGCATGTACAGGTTCACTAATTATCAATAAAAAGAGCATAAAAAGCAACAACCACTGCTAGGATAACAGTGGTTGTTTGTGATCATTTGAGCAATGGAATTACCAGTCAACTGCTTCAGCGGTTCTAGCGATAAAGTAGTTCAATCCCTCGTATGTTCCTGCAAGCGTAATCGAGATCGGAACTGCGATACCCCAGTAAGTGTCTCCTACGTTTGGTGAAGAGGTACTGGTGGTCTTGTTTACGTCGAGCTCTACCTCTTGATTAGTACTCGAAGAAAGTGCTGTGGCGAGAGGGCTACCGTACGATCGCGTTGTTGAAGCAAACTGCTGTTGGTTCTCCGGGACAGTTGAAGTTGCTGAAGCGACACATTCGTTTCCGATCGAGAAGGTGGTACACATTGATTCTCCACTTACCATCTGGTCCAGTCCGGTGTTACCGACTGACTCTACGGTAGTCGTGGCACTGAGTGAGCCGCTGTTGTCACCTGGCTCGAGTGCTCCATACGGAATGGCGGCAGAGAGAAGGTCGAGTGCGGTGAAGCTGATGAGCTCTACCGGGTTTGTGGTTGTTGCCATGCTGCCACTCAGTCCATCATCGTCGGTGGCGTACACGCCGGCACTCCAGTTGGTGGCCGCAAAGGCTGCTGGGGTATTTACACCGTTATCGGAAGGATCGGCGATGAACCAGAGTGGGAAGGTACAACTAAAGGTTTGAGAATCATCGAGCGGTCCAGTACAACTTGCAGCGTTTCGGGTACAAGAGATCGAGTTCGGGTAGCCTGAGGTGTAACAGTCGTTTGCATCGTAATCTCCGGCTGACCCATCACAGGTGGTAGTACTGTTGTTTGATCTAAAGACCGCTGCGGTGATGCTGGAAATTTCTGGAACAACCGCAACAGTGGTGCTACAGCTGTTGGCATCGGTGACTGTTACGTCAAGTGTAAAGCCGGTAGTCTCGTCACCGGGAACTGTGAGGACAAGGTCGCTACCACCATTGAGGTTGATATCTCCACCCCACACTACTGGTGCCACGTTGTTCACTGTAAAGTTTTGGTTGATTGGGTTTGCTGTTGCGGTGTGTCCGTGTTGGTCAACCAGATATCCGTATGCACCATAGGTGGTATCACGAACGATTGAAGCCAAAGTGTAGTTTGCTGAAGCATTCACCGTCACACTTCCTGAAGTAGAGGCAAGACCGTTTGCAGCACAGAGTCGTGTAACAGGATCGATTCCACCGTTGGTCTGACACACTACGAGATAGATGTCGTCTTCACCACCGATTGTGTCTGGGTCGGTTGAAGATGACTGGAACGTAAGGACTGCTCCAGGGTTCACTGGACCATTGTTATTGAAGGCAGTAAGGACTGGTCGTTTATTGATGTGATACGGAGATGAGTTGGTAGCACTATAACCAGTGGTCGGAATGTTGTTACAACGCGGGTTAACTGGATCATCGTCACACACCCAGGCGTACCAAAGATGTTTTTCACCGCTGTAGGCTCCTGTTGCAAATTGCCCTGTTTCAAGTGTGGTGGTTGATACGGTTGCTGCTACACCACTTGCGGTTCCAGCTGATACGCCCCATTGGATCGAACCACCAGGACAGACTGGTGCAGCGGTTCCAAGTGGACCTCCTGAAGCCATCGGAGTTGGTGAAGCACTGGTGCTACAGATAAGGAGGAAGTATGGTGCGCCGTTGGTATCCTCAGCGATAGCTCGCCATTGTATAGCCGTACCAGAGTTGGTCGGTGTTGTGGTAGAAGATTCGGTTACTTCATACGCATTTACGGTGAAGGCTGGCGGCGTGTTGAGCACTGTGAGTGTCGTCGTCGCCGTTGATGTCGCCATCACTCGACTGATCTGATTCGTCCCAGCATTGAAAAGAAACGCCACTACGAACATTAATACCCCAGCCAATGCTGTGAGCACTGTAATCTTTCCCGCCGTCTGCATAATTTTGGGAAATTCGTTCTTGTTGTACATCATAATAAATACTCAATAAAATAACCGACTTTACCTATATTCTACAGAAAGCGCACCGCTTATACCCACACTTATACACAGATTTGTCTACTCGTAACGAATGGCGTCAAGCGGATTGAGGGTTGAGGCGCGTCGAGCCGGGAAAATTCCAGTCAAATACCCTACCCCGGCAGAGAAAACGATGATGAAAGCAAGGAAGTCGAGCGGGAATGAGAAGAGCGCCACGGACTGGCCGCCGAATTGCCCGGCAACGATGTTAAGAAAGATATTGATCGTGATACCAAAGGTTACCCCCATCGCGGTACCCGTGAGCCCTCCCATGAACCCTACCACTACTGATTCTGAGACGAAGAGATACTTCACGTCGTTTGGTGACGCTCCGATGGTGCGCATGATACCGATCTCCTTGGTACGTTCAAGGAGTGTAACGGTCATAGTATTGAACATTCCGATTGCTGACACGAGGAGCGCGATACCGCCGAAGGTAGCGAGCACAATCTGAATACCTTGGAAGATTTTTGACGCTTGCTCCACAGTCTTCGAGAGCGCAGTCACACGATAGCCCTTTTCAATTAATTCCTTTTCAACTAAGGGAAGGTTCTCGTTGGTATCAACGCGAACTTGAATACGTTCGAATTCTTCGATCCCCACGTAGTTTCGAAGCTCAGGCAGCATCATCATAACGTTGAGGACTCCCTGTTCCTTGGTGATGCCGCGCACGGTGTATTCCTTGTCGATGATGATCTCATTTACATTGTCTGTACCATCTTCTGCTGGGACAAGGAGTCGGAGTGAAATCTTTTCACCAATAAATCCTTCAACTTCCTCATCATCGATACCGAAGAGTTTGAGTACCGCTGGTGAGAGCATGATGGAATTGGTGTCGCCAGCGTCCTCCTCCTTAAAGACCTCGCCGTGAGTAGCAGTGACTCCAGCGTACCGAAGGTATGGTGGTTCAACGCCCTGGACGAATACGTTGCCCGTAAGACCCTTGTACGTGATAAGTGCTGGGAAACGCGCCAATGGTGCCGCATCAAGTACCGCCTCGTTCTTTTCGAATTCTGTTACCGTATCAGGAGTCAAAGAAAGCCCCTGGGCACCAGTTGAAGATACGCCGAGTGAGAGGAGCGTCTCACCGAACACGATCTGCTCAAGAATGATCTTCTGAAGACCGAACCCAAGACCCACGAGGACCACCACCGCTCCGGTTCCCACCCCCATACCCAAGATCGTCAACCACGTACGAAGCGGGTTGGTCTTGAACATACGAGTGGAGAGCTGTGCTAGGTCTTGAAGTCGCATATGATTAGGCTTTGTAGTTTACGTCCACACCTTGGGCAATCACCTTTTCAAAATACCGTGACATCTCATCGGCTTCAGCTTCGCTGAAGCCGAGTCCCCCACTCCTTACACCAGCCATGATCTTGGTGTTCATTTCCTCATCTTCCATCACACCCGTCACGCGGTCAGCAATAAGCTCGGTGAGGTTGGCATCCTGCTCTTTGCTGAGTTTTATACGAAATACCTGGGTCATGTGATCCTTCATGCGCTCTGCCAGTTTGTGCTGGTTGAAAAAAATATTGTCGTTATCCTTGCGTGCTCTGAAGCGTCGGATATCGTCAGCGTGCTTCATCATTCGCTCTGAGATCGTCGCCATACGACGCGCTTCTTGTTCGTCAATCTCTACTCCTCCTTGTTCGTACGGGAGCACAAGACTCTTGATGAGAGCCTCCCGATCGAGGCGACCGCGAATAAATAATGAAATAGCATGTTCGAGACGAACGATCTGGTCGAAGCTGTATTCTTGAGTCAGATAATTGACCATACTCTTCACGCGGAGCGTCTCAACCGAGTCGTACGGATAGAGACGTGCCAACTGCTCAAGTTCAGTTACGATCGTCTCGCCTTCACGAACCGGCTTGATTTGCTTTCGTTGTGGATTGACCACCTCGCGCACAATGAGACCGTCCTTGAGGTAGTACACGCGATGCGCGTACGACAAGTGAGCCGCGTTGTGAGACACCATGATAATGGTACGACGATCGAAGGTGTTGATCTCATCGATCTTGTCCATAACCTGCTGTGTAGAAATGGAGTCGAGGTTACCAGTTGGCTCGTCCGCAAGAAGAATCTTCGGGTCGTTTACCATCGACCGCGCTACTGACACACGCTGTTGCTGACCTCCTGAGAGCATCGCCGGGATCTTGTGCGATACATGTCCTACACCGAAGCGATCAAGGAGTGACTGCGCCCGACGATTACGAGTCTGCTTATCGACGTTACAAAAGGTCAGCGGGAGCGCAACATTGTCGAGAACCGACAAAGAACCAATCAGGTTGAAAGATTGAAAAATGATTCCCATCACGTAGCGTTGAAAGTACACACGCTCTGACGGTGGATAAGAATAGATATCGTCACCTTTGATAAGCAACGTACCATCTCCTGGAGGAAGCGAGCCTTGAATGGCGTACATCAGCGTGGATTTACCACAGCCTGATGGACCGAAGAGAATGATGTACTCACCCTCGAAGATGTCGGTGTTCACATTTTGGAGCGCCTTGAATTCATTCGATTTTCCCTTGTTGTAGATAATCGAAAGATCCCGACAGACGATGAGCGGTTTGGCCATGAGAGTATTATGACATTATCGCTGCCTATCTTTGACTTCTCCATCCACATAACCAAAGCAGCCGCCGGCAAAGCCGGCGGCTTCTTTTGTTTTATCCGCCACTGATGTTCTTGACCCAACCAAACGTACTTTCAAAGTTTTCAAGGATAAGGTCGATGATGTTCTTTTCTTGGATCGGCGTGAAGAGTACGAAGTTTTCTGATTTCACGCTATTTCCAGCATCATCAGTACACTCAAGGAAGAACTGGTACACCGTTGCGGGGGCAAAATCCACCACTACCTCTACGTGACTGGTATTGTAGACCGGAATTTCTCTCTCGATTGTGTATGGCTCAGTTCCTCCAGCCACACCTTCTTGGTAGGTCATGAGACAGTTGGCCGGCTCGTCAGTATCCCACTCCACGATAGTCTGAATACGCGATTCACCGCCCGGGAACAAGGTTGATTCGTTCGTTACGTTGGTGATGATCGGTGGTGCGATGTCTTTTACCGTGATGAATTGGATCGGCTGACTCTTGATACGGTCTCCACCCGAGTTTTCTGCAGTCACGAATGCCACGTATCGTGTTCCAAGGGTAAGATCCGAGATGCGCATCTGGTGGGTAGTGGCGAGCGTTGGGCGACCGACTGAGTTTTGTGCTCCCGTGGTGAGATCTTGATATTCAACAAGTGCTTTCGCGGGCACCGTCGTATCCCACGCGAGCGTTGCTGAGTTCTCCTCCACCTTCACTACTCGAAGATTTCTGATATTCGGAGCTGATGCTTTCGTTTGGAACGTGTAGTTACGACTTTCTCCGGTGATTCCGTACGTATCCTTTGAGAGGACTTTGAAACTGTATTCAGTGAACGGTTCGAGACCAATAAGTTGTATTTCGTGATCGGTCACGTTTCCATCAGTTGAAGATTGGCTGTATTGGTAATTAGTCCCATCAAAGCTCTCGCTTGGTGAGAACACTACTGTCGAATCTGATTCACGGTCCGTGGTCCACTTAATGATCGCCGTGGTGGTCTCAGGGATCACTGTAGGCGGACCGACGATAGTAAGGTCTTCGGTGATACCCTCGATCGCTTTTACTGTCTCATTGAGGATCTCCTTGAGCTGCTGTGGGTTGGTGATCTCGTTGATCTGCTCAACAATTTCTTGAGTGGTTTGACTTTGCGTTTGACTCTGGGTGGTGCTTTCAGATTGGCTTTGCGACTGAGTCGAACTTTCTGATGGTGTACCGGTGGTCTGTACACGATAATCAGCAGAAATTCCTTGGTTTCCGTCCTCATCTGCAGATACGACGCGGAAATAGTACACGCGTCCCGGTTCAAGGTTCTCCAAGGTCATCGAGTGAGCAGTTCGATCTGCAACTGGCACACGTAAGATACCGTAATCAGGCTGGAGGCCGTAATTGACGAGCGAGTCAGCGTCTTCATCGGTCTCCCAAGTGATCGTCACCGCGTTTTCGGTCACGTTACTGATCTGCACATTGGTGATCTGCGGCGCCTCCTGATCGGTCTGTGCCAGCGCGACGTTATTGAAGATGAGCGAAAAGCCCAAAAGAAATGCTGTGATCGACCTCATGTTCATAGTTGTAGTAATCATAGCATTCTCTTATGGACTGATCGGCGTGAAGACGTTCATACCCGAGTGCGGCGCACTGTTGACGCCGTACGGCACCGCGATACCCCAGTAGATCTCGTCAGCGACTGGTGGCGCACTGGTGGTTGGCTTCGTGAGGTCAACGTCAATCTCAATCGGTGTGGTGCTTGAGAGAAGATTACAGCTGATACCACAACCTGAGTAGGTGAAGGTCGAGGTCGCAAACTTTTGTTCTTCTGCTGGAATGATAGAAGTGTTTCCATCGCTCATGTCAGTTCCCTCTACTTCAAGGTTAATCTCAACGTTTCCTTCATTCTCAACCGAGGTAGAGGCGTTGTTTGAGCCGGTGTCAGAATTCACTTCGAGCGCTCCGTAGTTGATACCACCCGCGACATCAATCGCGCGGAGGATATTCATCTCAACACCCGGTGTGGTGTCAAAGTCGTATCCTTCATTGGTATCTTCGACTTCCATGAAAGCAAACCACTCTTCACCTTCGTAGACGCTTGAGGTGGCGGTTGGGTCTGCGTGGAAGTACACATCAGCGTAACACTCCAAGGTACAGCTATTGCCCGAACAATCGGTGTAACTACAACGGTTAGCGGTGGTCGAGATGTAACAATCGTTATTGTCGGCAGTACAGGCAGCACCCGCGCCGCTGCGGTAGAAGGTGGTGGTGGCATTTGTGATGTCTGTATAGCCGTTGAGGTCGATCACCGTGGTACTGGCGTAGACACGGGTGGTGGTACCAGGAAGCAGGCTGATGTCATACCCATCATTGAGGAACGGTGTCCCTAAGACCGGATCGAAGCGGAGTTGGAGCCTTGCCACCCGTAAGTATGTATCGAATTCAGTACCGTTGTTAGTGACGCGGAAGCAAAGGTTTTGATCGACGGTGTTGAGCGTCGGAGTAAGGACGTATTCGATCTCAGTGAAGTAGTTCTGGAGGAGAGTCATAGAGCTTGTGATATTTGAAGGATCCTCACGGAGCTGACCTGCAGTGAATTCTCCGGCAGTGTCAAAGAGAAGATCGCCGATAGCTGCACCGTTTGCAACCAATGATGAAGACTGCATACAGATCGGTGAGGTACCACAGCTCGCCTGCACTGGCACTGCAGCAAAATCATCCGGGTCAACCGCTTCACAACTTGGTGCCGCTCCTTGTGCCGCGTATTCGAGCAACAGCTGTTGATTGTTGACAGTGAGTCCAGAGTTTTCAATTGCGATACGTAGTCGAGCAATATCATTGATGCTGTAAATGGCGTAGGTGTCTTGTGCTGCCTTCCAACTTGCACCTCCATCACCTTGCTCTGCTCCGAAGCGGATTGTTGGTTCGGTTGCGAGTGTTGGGCGTGAGCTGACACTATCCCAGGCACCCGAGTTGTACCAGAATGTAAAGCCGATTCCGCCTGAAGTGTATGTACCGTCGGTGGCAGCAAGTGTGGTCAAGAGCGTGTTCGTTTCATCGTAGAGATTCACCGTAAACGTATCGTCAGTTCGCCAGATCACCTCTACCACATGCCAACCGGTGCTGAAGGTGACATTCTCTGTATCAAGAACGGTCGCGCCACCGCTTGATTCATTTTCTACCACATCGCGTGAAAGCACGAGACGATCGACACCAGAGATCTCTACACACACTGCATAGTTATCGTTCGCCGAACCGGGATTTTGAATACCAAACTTAGTACAGACCTCATCGAGAGTGGCGGAAGGATCGATGTACTGCAAGTAGCGGAAGGTCTCGCCTTGGCTCACCGTTTGATCAAGTCGGTAGATACCTCCGAGGTTCGCGCGACTGGTTTCGTTATTATCGTTATCAAGACCATAGTCTCCGTCGTACGCAAACGTGGTATCAACATCAAAGAGTGTGGTTTGACCACTGTATTCAGAGATATCATCGTCTTCAAAATCATCAGCCGCAAGGAAAGTGTTCTCCGCTGATGAACTAGAGGTCGCACCCGGATTTCCGTAGTACATGAAGACCGTATCGGTGCTTTCGGCGGAAAGCTCTGGTACCTTGACCCACACTTCAGCCCGCGTGCTGTCAGTTGATGAACCGATCCAGAATGGTACCGGGGTGATGCCGTCATCTTCGGTGAAACGCAGGTCGCCGAAGTCAGCTTGCATATCAGCATCATAGTCAACAAACATTTGTACGACCGCGTCGGTATAGCTTACCGCATCAGCGTTATCGACACGGACCGATTTGCGCGCATCCCAATCGGCATGGAACCACTCCGAGTTGGGCACACCAACACCACCATCGTCATTGCGCCAGCGGTAGTGGGTCTGTTGAGTGATGAGACATGAGCTGTCGCTCCAGCGAACCGATCCACACTGCGTGACTCCGTCAACGTCGTAGCTTTCACCATCGAGGTTGCCGGTATGACTGACGAAGGTCCAGACATTTGCGGTCGTGCCGGTCAAGGTGACGTTTGCAACAGTGATAGCGGTTGAGGTTGCAAAGCGATTGCCGGTCAGGATCATCGATGCGTTGGCGTTGAGGGTTGTTGAAGAGAGCGTGATGAGCGAACCAGCATTGACAGCGAGTTCAAAGTCTCCGTACGAGAGCGACGTAAGGGTTGGGGTGCCGGTGAGGTTAAGTCCAGTTGCGTCGAGGTTACGGAATTCGTAGTACTGCGCGTTCATCGTACCAGCAGAGACATTGAAAGCGAAAGTGCCTGCCCCTTGGTTGGTGACGGTTGTTTCGTTACCACTTGTACCGACCATCTGGAGAGATCCTCCATCGACTGAAATGATTGAGGTTGATGCAATAGCCACCGTAACTGCACGCTCAACGCCGGTAAGCAGGGTGCCGTCGAAGTCTCGTGCATAGCTCCAATACTCGGTCGTGGTGCCGATATGGAAATCACCGTAGATGTAGAGGCTACCGTTAACCGTCGCATGGTCTTGTGAGTAGAGCGATGACGTACCCTCGACGGTCGTGGTGGTTGCCGAAGAATTCCACATACGAAGATCGGTGTTGTCGCCCAAGATGAGCGTGTTGTAACGCTCGACCGGAGTGGCCTTAGTGTTGATACTGTACTCATTTTGACCATCGAGTACGAGCGTACTGGCGTTCCAGTTGGTATTACTGCCGCCCACCAAGTTGGTGAAGACTCCTTCCACCCGCAGGGTGACGCCACTTTGCACCGCGAAGCTTGATGCACTGGTGAGCGTAAAGTTGTGCGTGGTCGTAGCACTGCCAGTAAGCGTGTACCCGCCAGTCGGCGCACCGATCTGTACAGCATAGAATTCATTTGCTCCCGGGTTGATTGTCTCACCAGCATCGCTTGAGTTGAAGAGGAAGGTCGTCGTAGCGTTCGTGAATGTACCCGCCGTCGCCGTGAGGCTGCCTCCAACTGAAATCGTACCTGAAGCAAGTGCAACATCCGATCCCCCACTTACGATGAAATCATCAAGGAAGGTGATTCCTTCGTCGGCCATAGTGAACGAACCGCCCCCGCGGAAGTTGATAGCGTAGAGATCTGAACTCGAAGCGTTGAGTGTCGCCGTTGTAGCGCTCGTGAGGATGAGGTTTGAGTTGTTGTGCGTAATAGTACCTCCTTCGTTTTCAAAGTCGCCGCCGACCGCCAAGGTGCCGCTCGTGAGCGTGATCGTCCCGGATTCGATCGTGATCGATTCGGTGGTAGTCGCGTTCGTATCAGTCATAGTGTAGTTACCTCCAGTGAAGATAACTTGAGCCAGCGACGAACCACCCATGCGGAGCTGTGCGGTTGAACCCGTGAGATAGAGGAGGCCGGCGTTCGCATCGACTGTTCCGCCATTATTAATGAACGAACCATTGACAGTGGTGGTGCCGGTCGGAAGATCCAAAGTACCACCGGTAATGCGCACGTACCCATTGCTGGTGAAATTACTGTCCGTAATAGTCCAACTGCCACTGCCAGTGAAGGCAACGTTCTGGAGCGGTTCTTGATTGAGATCTACAGTCCGCGCGGCTCCGGTTGTGGTGAAGGTGGTGGTACCAGTAGACGGTACGATCTCAGCACCAGCATCAAACACCATGCTGCCGCCTACCGAGAGTGATTCACTGCCCGTACCGGTCCAATCAGCATTACTTTGGAGTTGGAGCGAGCCATCATAATCAGCTCCCGCTCCCGCACCTGAGAGAGTGACATTTCCACCTGGAGCAAAGTTCTTGCCGTTCCAGACGATAAGCTTGCGGTTCGCCGGCAAGGTTAGCGTATCGGGTGAACCACTCACCGCCGTAAATGGAATATCAGCATCATCAGACGAATCCCATACCGCCATATCATCGATCGAGAGTGCCGCGGTGCTTTCATGGCGAACGATCACTCGGTTCTCGTAAATATCGAGATTGTTGATGTTGGAGATCGGCTCTTGTGAGACGGTCGCTCCTTTTTCAGCTTCACCATCAATGAAGACAACAAACGAATCGTTCGAACCGTAAGAGACGTTGCTGATATTGTAGGCACCTGTGCCAGCGTCACAGCTCGCGGTGTAGCTTGTGATACCAGCAACGCGCAAAACAATATTTTGAGTCGAACCGTCACAGACACCCGATACGGTACTTCCCTCATCGCTATAGACTCGCCCTGAAATGGTAATAAGCGCCGCTGAGTCATCCCATCCGACATATCCTGGATCGCCACCCGGATCAACGTCGTTCGCTTCTCCATCAATATCACCATAGTGGTTCGCGAAGCGCCACGCGCTCACGCTGGTACCGGTCGCAGTTACACCAAAGCCACTACCGACTCCGTTTAAGGCAAAGCGGTTCACGGTAAAGTTCTTGGCGGGGTTGTTATTGATGACGGTTCCACCAACTGTGATGCCCGAGCCGCCGTTTTGTGATACTTCAAGATTACCGAACGAGAGCGTGGCGACGGTTGGACTGCCGGTCAAAGTGAGACCATTACTGTTGATATCGGTAACTTCATAATACTGAAGTGCGGTCGAAGCAGTTCCACCAAGCGTAAGAGCATACGTTCCTGAACCTTGATTTTGAAGGGTTGTCGAGGCGGTTGAAGCACCGTAGACAGCGAGGCTGCCGCCGGTGTACGTGGCGCTCGCGCCCGAAGCAAAGAAGACATCAACTTTGCGTGAGCTACCACC
>JACCDV010337511.1_pt1 | contig 12817 bp, 10 predicted proteins | sample 7446131 | NCBI WGS metagenome assembly JACCDV01 (sample SAMN15323448, study PRJNA562643) | freshwater metagenome | isolation source: river surface water | place: USA:Blue River Watershed | collected 2017-08-17 | reverse complement strand
CTTGCATGAGCATGTGGGCACGCTCCATGCCTTTTAAACGCTCCATTTGCGGGCGCACCGGATCGTAGACCAACACCTCCTGACTCAAACTACGCGCCTGCTCAAAGGCCGCTCGCAAAAATTTTTGCACCAAGGCAAAATCGTTGGCCTCGGCACGCAATAACGCGGTAAACACATAGGGCGGAAATTGCACTTGCTCACGCTCAAGCAAGAGGGCGTTGGCATAGCTGACGTAATCTTGACGGCGTAGGGCATTAAACAAATCGTGATCAGGGAATTGCGTTTGTATCATCACTTGGCCAGCGATTGAAGCCCGCCCAGCCCGACCGGCGACTTGCATCAGTTGCGCGAACAAGCGCTCACTGGCACGAAAGTCTGGACTGTGTAGCGCACTGTCAGTATCAATCACGCCGACCAAGGTTAAATTAGGGAAATCATGGCCTTTGGCTAGCATTTGCGTACCCACCAATATGTCTATCTCCCCGCTATGCACTTGCTCTAAAATTTCCAGCAAGGCATCTTTTCGGCTGATGCTGTCTCTATCGACTCGGGCAATCCGAGCGCCGGGTAGCATTTGAGCCAGGGTTTGTTCTAAGCGCTGGGTGCCATGGCCGGTAGGGTGTAAATCGGCATTGCCGCAACTTGGGCATTGCAGCGGTATTTTTTGTTCGTGCCCGCAGTGGTGGCAACGCAATTTTCTTTGCCCCAAGTGCACCACTAAGCGACTACTGCAACGCAAACACGGGGCTATCCAATGGCAGGCCGAGCACAACAAGACCGGCGAATAACCACGCCGATTTATAAACAACAAGCTCTGCTCTTTACGCGCCAGCCTTAACTTTAAGGCCGTAATTAACTGTGCTGTTAAGCCCTGTTGCAGATGGACTTTGGTGGTATCGATGCAGTCGATCTGCGGCAACTTTGCCGCCGACACCGCGCGCTGATTCAAACTGAGCAGGTGGTATTTACCGTTTTGTGCATTGTGCCAAGTTTCCAGTGCTGGCGTGGCCGATCCCAACACCACCGGGATATTCAGTCGCTTTGCCCGCATCAAGGCTACATCGCGCGCGTGATAACGCATGCTGTCTTGTTGTTTATAGGAGCTGTCATGCTCCTCATCAATAATAATCAGCTTTAACTTAGGCATAGGCGTAAATATGGATAAACGCGTGCCTATGACAATTTTTGCTGCTCCGGCTTGGGCCAATTGCCAATGGTATAAGCGCTCGGCCTCGCTGAGATGGCTATGCAAACTGACCAAGGGGAAATGGGCAAAGCGGCTTCTAAAACGCGCTTCCAATTGCGGGGTTAGATTGATTTCCGGCACCAAGACCAACACTTGGGCATCATCATTTTCTAGAATCTGCTGCATTAAACGCATGTAAACTTCGGTTTTACCGCTGCCGGTAATGCCGTGCAACAACCAGGCTTTAAATTGCTGCGCTGCTTGCATAATGCTGGTCAGGGCCAAGGCTTGCTCGTCGTTTAATGCCGGCGTCTCCGCCATAGGCACGGCCAAGGTTTTTACTAAGGCGGCCACTTGCTCATTCTGGGCCCAGCCATCCGCCACCAACTGTTTGACCACCTTACGCGCACTGCTGGAAATGGCGTCCAATTCAGTTTCGGTCAGGGCGGCTTGCGTTTGCAAGGCCAACAACACACGGCGCACGACCGTCTGCCTGGTAGGCAATGTGTTGATGTCGATAGACTGACCCAGCGGCGTTACTAGGTAGCGGTATTGCTTACGCGTAAGCGCCGGTGCAATTTGCCGCAATCGCGCCGGCAGGGAGGAAAGCAGAGCTTGGCCATACGGGTATTGGTAATAATCGGCGCTAAATTTTAATAGGCTTAAGGCTTCGCTATCCAACACCGGCTCATCGCTAAAAATCCGCGTCACCGCCTTCAATTTTTCTAGGGCAAACTCACTGTTATTGGATTTGGCGATGACAATGCCGATCAAACTGCGTCGACCAAAAGGCACTAAAACGCGCTGACCTATTTGCACTTGTTGCCCGTCGCTGAGGTAATCGAATAAACGATCCAGCGGCAAATCTAAGGCTATTTTTAATATGGATTTAGGCAATTTTCAGCTTATTCAAGACACATGATAAAAACACGCGGCTAGTAGGTTAAAATAACGGTCTTAAATTATTAACGTTAAGTACAAATTAGTTTGAAAGCACATCTTACCCAATTACTGGCCACTGCCGCAAAAACTATTGCGCCCGACAGTGCAGATTTGAGCATTTTACTTGAGCGTCCTAAATCCGCCGAACACGGTGATTTTGCTACCAACCTCGCTTTAGTCCTGGCCAAGCCACTAAAACAAAATCCGCGCAGCATCGCCAGCCAACTGATAGCCGCATTACCCGCCAGTGACTACATAGCTAAAACTGAAATTGCCGGTGCCGGGTTTATAAATTTCTTTTTAAACGCGCAATCCCAACAACAGGTGGTTAAAACCATACTAAACGCCGGAGCAGACTACGGGCGTAACAGCAGCGGGCAAAAACAAAAAGTACAAGTCGAGTTCGTTTCCGCCAACCCAACCGGACCCTTGCATGTCGGTCATGGTCGTGGCGCGGCAGTGGGTGATTGCTTGGCGCGTTTGCTAGATGCAAACGGCTGGGACGTGACCCGCGAGTTTTATTACAACGATGCTGGCGCGCAAATAGACAATTTAACCATCTCGGTGCTCGCGCGTTGCAAAGGCATCTCAACTGACGATGCAAGCTTTCCTGAAAACGGCTACCGCGGCGAATACATCGCCGACATAGCGGCTGCTTATTTAGCCAAACAAACCGTGGTGGCGGATGACGTACAGGTGACGGCCAGCGGTGACATCAACGACGAAGCAGCGATACGCCACTTTGCCGTGGCCTATTTAAGGCACGAGCAAGATTTAGATTTAACCGCCTTTCAAATCAAATTCGATGTCTTCTCATTAGAAAGTGCGCTGTATGCCGAGGGCAAGGTTGAGCAAACTGTACAGGCCTTAATCAATAGCGGCCACACCTACGAGCAAGATAACGCCTTGTGGTTAAAAACCACCGACTTCGGTGACGATAAAGACCGCGTCATGCGTAAAAGCGAGGGTGGCTACACTTACTTCGTACCGGACGTGGCTTACCATGCCGAAAAATGGCGTCGTGGTTTTGTTCGGGTGATTAACGAACAAGGTGCCGATCACCACAGCACCATCACGCGTGTACGCGCAGGCTTGCAAGCCTTGAACGCAGGCATTCCCGCTGGCTGGCCAGACTATGTGTTGCACCAAATGGTGACGGTGATGCGTGGTGGTGAGGAAGTGAAACTGTCTAAACGCGCTGGCAGCTACGTCACCTTACGCGATCTAATAGAAGAGGTGGGTTGCGATGCCACGCGCTATTTCTTAGCGGCGCGTCGCTCCGATTCACAACTGGTGTTTGATATTGATTTAGCCCGCGCACAAACCAATGACAACCCTGTTTTTTACATACAGTATGCGCATGCCCGTATTTGCAGTGTATTGGCACAATGGGCAGGCAAGGTCGCTGAATTAAAACAGGCCGATTTAAGCCCGCTGACGCAGCCGCATGAAATCGCATTGATGCAAAGACTCAGCAGCTACCCTGAAACTGTGGCCGATGCCGCTAGCGAATTAGCACCGCACGTGATCGCTCATTACCTTAAAGAATTGGCCAGTGAGTTGCACAGCTATTACAACGAATATAAGTTTTTAATTGAAGATGAAGCAGTTAAAATAGCCCGCTTGAGCTTAATTTGTGCGACCCAACAAGTCCTTAAAAATGGCTTAAATTTGCTTGGCGTCAGCGCCCCAGAAAAGATGTAAGGATTAAAGTTAATGATGAGTAGAGATTACAAACACAGCCCTGAGCGTTCAAAAAACACCAACAAAGGCAACCCGCTCTTCACCGGATTGCTGATAGGCATACTGCTGGGTGTGGCCGCTTCATTGGGTGTGGTGATGTTTATTAAAGGTGGCGAAAGTCCATTTGCACAACAAACCAGCAAGGAAATTACCAAATCGGTGGCTGAAAAAATGCAAGATAAAGCCAACGCAGATTTAGCCAATGCGGAAGCAGACGGGTCGGCTGAATTGAATCCCGATGCTACACAAAACCGCTTCGATTTCTATACCATCTTGCCTGGCAGTGAAAGCAAAGTGAGTGCAGAAGAAGAAACTAAAATTAAAGAAGGGTCACCGGAACCAACCCTGCAAATCAGTTACTACTTACAAGTGGGCGCATTTCAAACGGGTGAAGAAGCCGACAACATGAAAGCGAAATTGGCCTTACAAGGCTTTGAAGCGGTGGTACAAACCGCGACAACGGCAGACAAAGCCATTTGGCATAGGGTGCGTGTGGGGCCACTTAATAATTTAGATCAAATCAATAAAACAAAAAGTGATTTACTTAAAAATGGCTTTAAAGCCGATTTAATCAAAGTAAATCTTGATAACCAATAATGAATTTAGCGGGCAAATAAAGGTCAGATTTTGCGAAACGCAAAAATCCAATACGCGATTTAGAATTATTGAAATTTAAAAAACCACGAAAAGGAATTGAATCATGAAGAAATTGTTAAGTGCATTGCTGTTCTTAGCCTCGTTTCAGGTGTTGGCAGCCGACCCACAAATAGGTAGAGAATTTGATAAAACGCTGCAAGTCATTCCTACCGACAACCCCAGTAAAATAGAAGTCACCGAGGTGTTCTGGTACGGTTGCATACACTGCTATCAAATGGATCCACTGCTTAACGATTGGGTTAAAAAACTTCCGTCTGACGTTACATTCAAACGCATGCCAGGCTTGCCACAACCAACTTGGGCACCGATGGCAAAAGCATTTTATGCCATGGAAGATTTGAAATTAACCGACAAATTGCACACGGCTTTGTTTGATGCAGTTAACAAAGAGAAATCTCTAAACCCGACTAACGAAGCGGCCGCCATAGACTGGATTACGAAAAAAAGTGGTTTAGATAAAGCCAAGGTGGAAGCCTCATTTAAATCATTCTCTATGAACAGCAAGCTTAACCAAGCCGCTCAATATTTCCGTGCGACCGGTGCCACCGGTGTGCCTAGCTTAATCATAGACGGTAAATTTATTACCTCCAGCACCATGGCTGGTAGCAACCCTGCCGCGCTTAAAACGGCTGACTACATCATCAATAACTTGCGCGCAGACAAGGCCAACGCCGTAAAAAAATAAGCCATGTAATGCAATTAAAAACCGTTTTTACCTAAGCGTAAAAACGGTTTTTTTAAGCCCGCAATCCACGCAATCGGGTTTTAAATTTTAAAAGGCAAACCGCATGAAAGTATTTATTACCGGTGCATCCAGTGGCATAGGGGCCGCCCTTGCAAATGCTTATGCAGCTCGATATGAAAATGAAGAAGTGATATTAGGCTTGGCTGCTAGACGTAGTGAGCACTTACAAAAACTAAAAATATTGCTGGAAAAGAACCCGCAAATACGCTGCCGCCTCTACCCTTTAGACGTCCGTGACCAGAGCGCATTGACCGATGCAGCACAAGATTTTATAAAGCATCACGGCGCACCGGATACCGTGATTGCCTGCGCTGGTGTCAGTCGTGGCACCCTGACCGAACACCAAGAAGACATCGCCGCTTTTCAGGCGGTGATGGACATCAATGTCATGGGCATGGTGCATACCTTTCAACCCTTTATTTCAGCCATGCGAGAAAAGGGTGGCGGACAGTTAGTCGGCATTGCCAGCGTGGCTGGCGTGCGCGGTTTACCCGGGGCTGGTGCATACAGCGCCAGTAAAGCCGCAGCCATCAGTTACCTGGAAAGCCTACGGGTAGAAATGGCCGTCAGCAACATCCGTGTCACCACCATAGCACCGGGGTATATACGCACCCCCATGACCGATGTGAATACCTACAAGATGCCTTTCTTGATGGATGCCGATGTGGCAGCAATGAAATTTATAAAAGCCATAGAAAGCAAACGCCGCTTTGTCGTTATTCCATGGCAAATGGGCTGGCTGGCCAGACTAATGAAATTCATTCCGCCCATGGTATGGGATTGGGCGATGAAAAAAGCCCCGTATAAACCGAGGCTAGATTGGGATTGGCTGTAGCACGATAAAACCCGTTTCACCACAGAGACACGGAGGCACAGAGAAGGTCAAAAGCCTTATAAAGTAGGTCTGGATTTATCTGACCGACCTCATTAGCGTTCATGCTTCGACAAGCTCAGCACGAACGGCAGTTAAATGACCTTAGGGTTTCTCTGTGCCTTCACGAATTTCAAGTCGAGTCGTTTGAGACTTAGAAATGACGGGAATGCCCTTGCGGCATCTGTGGTAATGTTTTGCCGTTTAACGGGTGATGGGTTTATATCGGATACGCTTGGGTTTAGCGCCTTTGGCGCCGGACTAGCCGTCTCGGCGGCGTAGTGACGGCGGACATACCCGCACGGGTACAGAAGGCGTTCTACATTAACCTAATGCTATTTCCCAAACTAGCGGGTAATAGGTTTATATCGGATACGCTTGGGTTTAGCGCCTTCTTCACCCAACCGCTTCCTCTTATCAGCCTCATATTCCTGGTAGTTACCATTAAAGAAAGTCCATTGCGAATCGCCTTCAGCCGCCAAGATATGCGTGGCGATACGGTCTAAAAACCACCTATCATGCGAGATGACCAAGACGCAGCCAGCAAACTCCAGCAAGGCGTCTTCCAAGGCGCGCAAGGTTTCCACATCCAAGTCGTTGGATGGCTCATCCAGCAGCAAGACATTGCCACCAGAAATCAGGGTTTTGGCTAAATGCAAACGCCCACGTTCACCACCGGACAATTGGCCTACGATTTTTTGTTGGTCACCGCCTTTAAAGTTAAAGCGACCGATGTAAGCACGCGACGGCGTTTCGTAACGGCCCACGGTGAGTATGTCGGAGCCGCCGGATATTTCATCAAACACGGTTTTGGCATCACTTAAAGCATCGCGGCTTTGATCGACATAGGCCATTTTTACTGTGCTGCCTATCTTCACTTCACCGCTATCTGGCTGTTCTTTGCCGGTGATCATCTTAAACAAGGTGGATTTACCCGCACCGTTAGGGCCTATGATGCCGACGATGGCGCCCGCTGGCACACTGAAACTTAGGTTGTCCATTAACAAGCGATCTTTAAACGCTTTGCTCACGCCATTAAATTCGATGACTTGATCGCCCAAACGCTCACCGGCCGGAATAAATATCTCCTGCGTTTCATTGCGTTTTTGGTACTCAGCATTGGCCATTTCTTCATATCGGGCTAAGCGTGATTTGCTCTTGGCTTGACGCGCTTTTGGGTTTTGCCTAACCCATTCCAACTCGGTATTCAGGGCTTTACGGCGGGAAGATTCTTGCGACTCCTCCAGGGCTAAACGCGCTTGTTTTTGATCCAGCCAACTCGAGTAATTGCCTTTCCAAGGGATGCCATGGCCACGGTCTAATTCCAATATCCATTCGGCGGCATTATCCAAGAAGTACCTATCGTGGGTTACCGCCACCACCGTGCCAGGGAAACGCACTAAAAATTGCTCCAGCCACTCCACCGATTCCGCATCCAAATGGTTGGTTGGCTCATCCAATAACAGCATGTCAGGTTTGGACAATAATAATTTGCACAAGGCCACACGGCGCTTTTCACCACCAGACAAGGGACCAATTTTCGCATCCCATGCAGGCAAGCGTAGCGCATCGGCAGCAATATCCAACTGCGTAGCCAAATCGCTACCACTGGCAGCGATGATGTTTTCCCACTTAGCCTGCTCTTCAGCCAGCTTATCAAAATCCGCATCCGGTTCAGCGTAGGCCGCATAGACAGCTTCTAATTTAGATTGCGCCTCCATCACTTCGCCCATGCCCGATTCAACTTCTTCGCGCACGGTTTTTTCTGGATCCAATTGCGGCTCTTGCGGCAAATAGCCTATGCTCATGTTCGGTTGCCACTGCACCTCGCCTTCAAACTCTTTATCCACTCCAGCCATGATGCGCAAGACGGTGGATTTACCCGAGCCGTTTAAACCCAATAAGCCTATCTTGGCCCCCGGGAAAAAAGACAAGGAAATGTCTTTAATGATGGTTTTTTTAGGGGGAACAATTTTGCTCACGCGGAGCATGGACATTACGTATTGAGCCATGGTATTTCACTGCGGAATTTAAAAAATGACAGCTTAACAGAAAGCGGGGGCCGTTGCTCGCCATGCATAATGGGGCGCAGGGTCTTTAAACAAACTGGGTATAATGAACCCTCTATAACAAGCGTAGTTAGCCATGGCCATCAAATCCACTATTTATAAAATCGATCTGCAAGTGTCAGACATGGATCGCAATTATTACCAACAACACAATTTAACGCTGGCCAAACACCCCTCCGAAACCGATGAGCGTGTCATGGTCAGGTTGCTCGCGTTTGCCATGTACGCAAACGATGCGCTGGTATTTGGCAAGGGCTTAAGCGATGAAGAAGAACCGGATTTATGGCAAAAAGACCTCACCGGGGCGATTGATCTTTGGATAGACGTGGGCTTGCCCTCAGAGCGAGACATCCGCAAAGCAGCCGGTCGCTCTAAACAAGTCGTGGTGATGCTATATGGCGGCCGCGTGGCCGATATGTGGTGGGCCAGCAACAGCAAAGCATTACTGAAAACCAACAATCTAACGGTGATCAATTTACCCGAAACCAAAGAACTGGCCGCCATTGCCCAACGGGGCTTAAGCATGAGCTGCACCCTGCAGGATGGCCAAATCATGCTAGGCCACGATGACGGCAGTTTGGATATCGTACCGGTGGTGCTTAAATCAGCCAGCGCTTACTAAGCTTTATTCGACGGTGATGGAGTAAATTTCGTATACTTTTGACTTCTCAAGTATAACTTTTTCACTCTTTTTTTGATGTTGATAATTCAACCTCTTTAACTTTTCCACCGTCATAGATTTTATACCTTGATTTCTTACCTTTATTAATCCATTCAAACTTATCGTCGACATAAGGTAACTTGAAGTGAATAAGTAATTTATGAGTCTGTTTATCAACTGTTTCGACTTCTATTTTTTCGACCACATTAGAAAGTAGTTTTTTTCTTTCTTCAGGTAAAAATTCACCAAATTTTTCCATTCTATTACCAAATTCAGACACCCAATCAACCCAGTTCTTTTTAGTCTCATATTGAATAATAGAATTCTTTATATCTTCAATTTTACCATCCAATTCAATACGGTAATTCTCAATATTTTGAATTACCTGTTCGAAATCAGTTTGGTCGATTTTTTTGAGTAGTTTATCTGTATGTAGGTTTACAAGTGTCGCTTTTAAACCACTCGAGTCACTTTCATACTTTTTAAGTGTTTTTCTTAATTTTAAAATTTCACCCCGCTGTTGAGTATGTATAGGTTGATCTGAAAATACCTGTTTTTTTATCTCTTCCCTAAACTGAGATGAGTTTTTTAAAACATCAGTAACAACATTCCAAACCAACTCATCTGTTTGGGTGATTTTCAAATAACGACTATTACTACATTCTTTAAACCTAGTTGTATCTCTATTAACAAAGTTACGTTCTTTTCTAGGACAGTAATAAACAGACCGCATTGAGTCAGATTGCGTTTTACCACTAAAATAGGATCCACAATGTTTACAGACTAAGAATTCTCTTAGTAAATAAAAACGTTTTAAATTACTTTCACCAACTCGAACCTTTGAACGTTTTTCACGTTCCTTTGTAACCTCTGAATACAATGATAGCGGTACTAATGTTTCACATTCGACTCTAATTACTTCACCCGATTTCTTATCGGTCATTTTGTAATAACCAGCATAATGAGTGTTTGTTAATAACTTCTCAATCGAACCCATACTCCAAACAACATTACCTCTCCTAGTGATAACACCATTCAACATTAAGTGTTGTCGAATATCTCTAATACTTTTTCTATTTTTATAACTTTCAAAAATATAATTTACCCACTTTTTTTCTGTTGGATTAGGAACAAGTTTCTTATCAACAATCTGATATCCGTAAGGTGGAGGTCCACCTAACCAACCACCTTGTTTAACCCTATTAATCTTTCCTAAACGAAACCGCTCTCTTCTTAATTTATTATCGTATTGACTGATTTCAGAAAGCAGACCAACTAACAAATCATCAGTTGGGTTCTGTAAGTCAATAGGTGATGGGTCTGAACCGGTGTAAAGAAGTACCTTATTCTGATTCAGTTTGTATCGAATCATTCCCCAGGTTCTTTGATTACGAGATAAACGGTCAGTATTAAAAACATACAAATGATTAACTTCACCATTGTCAATTTCTGACAATAAATCTACTAATACAGGTCTATTATCTAAATCATCTTTGGAACTCGATTGTCCACCTTCATTCCAAACTTTAAATTTCCAACCTAATTGCTTAGATAGTTTTTCACCAAGTTCTTTTTGAGACTCAAGAGACGTTCCTTCAGTTTCCTGTACTGAAGTACTAACTCGGGTGTATATATGTAATGTTGGGGTCAATTTTTAACCTTTTAAATTAGATTAACTATTTTCTTATGACTCTCAGTATCGTAATCAATATATCGTTGTGTGGTTTGTAAATTCTTATGACCTGCTAAGAATTGAACGTCACGTAACGAACCACCAACCATACCGATTTTTCTAGAGATATTAGTGATAAATGTTCGCCTCCCAGAATGCGACGAGCAACCGATTAAACCAACGTTTCTATACCACTTTTGAAACATATTAACGACTGCTTGGGAGTTCGTGTTGTCTGATCTTTCAGTACGAATCACATATGACTTTGTAATATCAAATCCCCTAGAAACTCTTTCAAGTATTAGCAGTTCTTCCAAGGATGTTTTGAGATGACGATTTAGTGGAATAATGCGACCTGAATTTCCTTTGGTCGCTTTATTGGTAAGGTTAAGTGTTTCTCCAATATTTCCATTAGCATCCACAATCATCGACCAAGTTAGCATTGATATTTCAATAGCACGAAGTCCCGATTTAACCGAGAGTAAAAATATAACTTTATTTCTAAGTCCGTTTCTTCGATTGGAAAGATAATTAGTCATCAGTTCAATTTGTTTATCAGACAATACTTTTGACTGTTTACCTAAAGACATAAAACCCCGAGACTGAATATATTAAGTTAGTGATTTATTATATTAAAATCACTAATTAAGGTACATAACAGAATGAGGATATTTTTATGAATTAAATCAGTGTGTTATAGACACTTATTATAGTTTATAAATTGTATAATTAGTTTGATTCTGTGTGATGTATTACTAAGTACAGTCCTTCAAGTTATCTTTTGAAATTAATATCGATTTACACAAAACATGATATTGAGATATTAATTTAACTGTTGGTTTAATTAATCTTACCCTTGTATCTGAATCCAGCGTCTTTATAGATAACCAATTTTTTTCTTCCAATCTTCTTATGTTTGTTCTCGCGCAAAGTTCACTTACATTCAGTTCTGTATATAAAACTTTCAGAGATAAAGGTTGATCACTTATATGAAAGACCATTACATAATTTAGTATTTTCATTATTTCGATAGAATTATTTATAGGTAAATCTTCGTTACACCTTCTAACTAAATCATTCATAAAATTTATTATTTTGAGTTCGCTCATTCAATGAGTTCTTTCATACTTATAAATTTAATTATTAATTATTTTTCAGACTCCAATTAATTTTTTATATTAAATATATTACTTAAATAATATATACATAAATTTTGTTTACTTATATTGGGATTTTGATAATTATTATCCTTTTATCGTATGAAATAGATTTCATGAAGTTTATAGTGCTGTTTTGTTTTTTAGTTTTTAATGTTATGAATACAGGGTGTTCTCAAGACCCCGTCAAATCTACAAAAATAATTACAATTCCAAATTGTAAAGGTCCTAAATCTGCAAATTCAATTGTAATAGTTGAAGGTCGAACAAAACTTATCTACGACGAAAAACTCGATAAAGATTGCGGATCTAATAAGGATCGATAAGTTCGGACTGGTTAAAAGAATAATAAAATCGTACAACTAAACTTATATATAAAATAAGTAAGTAATCACATACTTATTTTTGAGATGTGATTAGGGATTGTATAATCAGTCTTGTTTTATCCATTGCTCACCATCCCAGAAGTATCCAAGTTTTGCTTCAACCTCCAAAAGAAAAGTTCTCATATTGGATGAATCACTATATATACGTACCATCAGTAAATTCCAACAATCGACCACTTTTTTATATTCATCAGTTTCATAAGAAAGAAGGATATTTGAAAATCGCATTTGAATCTCCTTATATAAAATTATCTATAAATCATTAACTTATGTGAGTATTTTACGTCTTAATGGATTTAAAGATTAGGACATAGATAGATACTAAATCTGTCCTAAATTGAGACTAACTGAGGGCGGATTTACCCGGGAATTGACCTAGTGAAACTGACTGACAGATCTTCTCTGCTTTTTTGATATACCTTCTCATCTGACGAATTTGCTCATCAGAATATTCGAAACTTCCGTCTCTTAATTTCTTGGGTTGTATCTGAACGATATACGGAACCCATTTTGCTCTTGGACGGTTTCTTAGACGATTTACTACTTCGTAAATGAATTTACTATTGATTGGTGGTTTATTTAAATCTAACCATATTGTGTAAATTAATTGAATTTCATACAAAGTTTTACCGTTGATCTTTATTCCCTTAGTAAATTCATAGGAATTAGGACGATTTTCTGACTGTTTTTCCATGAGTAATTCTTTTAATTGTCTTAATGATTCAGTT
>JACCDV010217227.1_pt1 | contig 12817 bp, 10 predicted proteins | sample 7446131 | NCBI WGS metagenome assembly JACCDV01 (sample SAMN15323448, study PRJNA562643) | freshwater metagenome | isolation source: river surface water | place: USA:Blue River Watershed | collected 2017-08-17 | reverse complement strand
TCTTGGGTATAACCGCGCACTAAAATATCTCGACCGAAGAAGAAGACCAAAGCACAAGCTCCCATGAATAAAATGGAGAGTACTAGTGCAGCATTACCTGATGTAAAAATGCCGGCTCGATTCCTTTCGCCGATATCCTTACCTACTAAGATTCCACCAGCGGACGCAATTCCGGTGGCCATCATATAAGTTAAGGAAGCCATATTGATTGCTACAATGTGTGCCGCTTGAGCGGTTACTGAAATCCAACCCATCATGACAACGGCCATGCCAAAAGTCGCAATCTCAAAGAAACCCTGCATGCCGGACGGGATGCCAATTTTTAGAATGGTTTTTTCTAGAACATTGGCCTCAGCATGTATTTGTTTTTTTGCTAGATACTTTTTGAAATCAGCTATTTTGAAAAGATAAATAGCTAAAGAACTAGCCATTAATATTCTAGCTAACAAGGTAGCTATTCCAGCACCAAACAATCCCATAGCTGGAATGGGGCCCAATCCATTAATGAAAATATGGTTAAATATGACGTTGAATATCAATGCGGCTAAGGTGATATACATCGCCACGGAGGTTTTCTGTAAGCCATCTGTAAAGCTTTTTAACGCCGAAAATAAAAAGATCGGTATAACCGAAATGGCAATTAAAGCTAAATAGGGTAGGGTTAAGGCTTTATTGGCCGCAGTCTGTTGGAACAAATCATAATTCATGCCAGCCACGCCAATTAGCAATATGGTAATCACTGCTAAGAAAATAGCTACTCGGATATTCGCGCGCAGTAAATTCCCACACTCGGTGAAATCACCTTCTGCTTCAGCTTTAGAAATCATCGGCGCCACGATCTGCAGGCAGATTAAACCAACGACTGCAATCGTGAAGAATATACTTCCAGCCATTCCAGAGGCGCCCAGGCTTTCAGCGGCACCTGTCGACATTTGCCCTACTTGAATGGTATCGGCTAAACCCATGAGCATAACTCCGAGTTGGCCCACAACAATAGGTAACGCTAGACGTATTGTCTGTTTAATTTTCGCCTGAAAGTCCATTTAGATACGTACGATTTCTGCGCCGATGGCGTTCAAACGCGTATCAATGTTTTGGTAACCACGGTCAATTTGCTCGATGTTGTCGATGATGGATGTTCCATTAGCAGACATCGCAGCGATTAAAAGAGAAACACCCGCACGAATATCTGGCGATGACATGCGGATTCCTTTTAGAGTTTGCTTGCGATCGAAACCTACTACTGTAGCGCGGTGTGGATCACAAAGGATGATTTGAGCACCCATTTCGATCAAACGGTCAACGAAGAATAGACGAGATTCGAACATTTTTTGGTGGATTAAGACCGTTCCTTTGGCCTGAATCGCAGTCACTAAAATGATCGATAATAAATCCGGTGTGAAACCTGGCCACGGGTGGTCAGAGATCGTTAACATCGATCCATCGATGAAGTTTTCTAATTCGTAATGCTCCTGCGAAGGGATGAAAATATCGTCTCCACGGAATTCCATTTTGATACCTAATTTCTTGAATACATCTGGAATGATGCCTAGTTCAGGAATTTGGCAGTTCTTTATCGTTATCTCCGATTGAGTCATCACCGCTAAACCGATGAATGAACCGATTTCGATCATATCTGGAAGCATCGTGTGCTCCGTTCCGTGTAATTCATCTACTCCCTCAATGATTAACATGTTTGAACCGATACCAGAGATTTTCGCTCCCATTCGGTTTAACATCTTGCTCAATTGCTGTAAATATGGCTCGCAAGCGGCATTGTAGATGGTTGTTTTGCCTTTGGCTAAAACCGCAGCCATTAAAATATTTGCTGTTCCTGTAACTGATGCCTCGTCTAAAAGCATATAAGCCCCTTGTAATTCAGAAGCATCCACTTCGTAGATTCCACCATCTTCAGGGCTATAGTTGAACTTCGCACCTAGCTTCATAAAACCAAAGAAGTGGGTATCCAATCTTCTACGGCCAATTTTATCTCCACCTGGCGAAGGAATACGACCTTTTTTGAAGCGTGCCAAAGTAGGTCCTAAAAGCATTACTGAACCACGAAGGGCAGCTGCTTTTTTCTTATACGTATCTGAATCTAAGTAATCAATATTAACTTGAGAGGCATCGAATTCAATGCTTGACTCGGATAAACGACGCATGCTTACGCCCATATCGCCTAATAAATCAATTAGTTGATTTACGTCGCGAATGTTAGGGATGTTGTGAATGGTCACAGGCTCTGCTGTTAAAACCACGGCACACAAAATTTGTAATGCTTCGTTCTTTGCTCCTTGAGGAGTAATTTCTCCTTTTAATCGGCGGCCACCGGTTACTTTAAATGATGCCATAAATGATTACTTATTTTTACGGAAATTGTTATTTCGGTTATTGTTATTATTTCTGAAGTTATTCTTCCGGTAATTGTTGTTCCGGTTGTTATTGTTGCTATTCGGGTATTCTGGTGCGTTATAGGCGTTTCTGGCATTATTAGCCACCTTTGCATGACCTAAACCCTCTTGCGATAGTTCGTCTACGATAGTACCTAATAGGTTTTCTGACATCTCTTTGATGTTCTGCCAAATCACCGCATCATCTACTGACTCCTTGTTCCAGGTCACATAGAATCCCTTCATTAATCGGGCGATATAGGCCACTAAAATCTTTTTGTCTTCTACTTTTTCTTCAGCAATCGCACGCAGAATTAGTAATTCTACGTTACGGCCATAGTGCTTAAAACGCAAATTGTGCTGATTGTAAGCCACTTTACGTGGGGCTTTACCCAAAGATTCAGGCGAGGGAGGAGGGAAGGGTCCAATTACGTTTAATTCAAAATTTGACATGATATATAAATCATCCCAAAGCTTTTTTGAATAATCTTGGCTATTATCCTTCATATTCGGGTGAATTTGTTTCATCACCTCGACCATCAAATAGGCATATTTTGTCCTTTGCTCTTCATCCGCAATGGTCAAAATGTAATTCACTAATTTTTGAACACTCGATCCGTATTCTTTCATATTTTGTTGCTTTTAAAGCATTAAATTCAATAAAATGCGCGGAACTGCGACAAGCAAAAAGACAATAATTGCCCATATTGCCATCACTAAAACAGCTCCTGCCGCGTAATCTTTAGCCTTCTTTGCTAACTCACTTTGTTGTGGTGAAACCATGTCTGTAATTCTTTCTAAAGAAGAATTCAACAATTCTGCCACCCAAACCCCTGCGACTGCTAAGGAAATCCAAAGCCACTCGGAAACCTCAAAACCTACACTCCAGCCCACATAAATCACAACAGCCGTGCTTACCAAATGAAAACGCGCATTGCGCTCATTTTTGATGAGTTCCACTAGTCCATTTATTGCGTGCTTTAAACCAAACATCTTAAAATTCAGCTGTCTTAGGTGTACGAGGGAAAGGAATCACGTCACGGATATTGCTCATACCCGTCACAAATAACACTAAACGCTCAAATCCAAGTCCAAAACCAGCATGCGGCGCAGAACCGAATTGACGTGTTTCTAAATACCACCAGATTGATTCTTCCTCAATTCCAACTTCCTTAGTGCGTTGCAAAAGCTTCGCATAATCGTCCTCTCTTTGCGATCCACCGATGATTTCACCAATACCTGGGAATAAAACGTCCATCGCGCGAACCGTTTTCCCGTCCTCATCTAGCTTCATATAGAAGGCTTTGATGTCTTTCGGGTAGTTTGTTAAGATAACGGGTTTTTTGAAGTGTTTCTCCACTAAATAGCGCTCGTGCTCTGACTGAAGGTCGATTCCCCATTCTACTGGATATACGAATTTTCCATTTTTGTGGGCTTTAGAATTCAATAAAATGTTGATGGCTTCGGTATAAGTTAAGCGTTCGAATTCATTTTCTGTCACGAAACGTAACTTCTCAGACAAGGTCATTTCTGACTGCTCTTCTTTCTTTTTATTCTTTTCTTCTTCGATTAAGCGCTTCTCTAAGAAGGCAATATCGTCCGCACAGTTATCTAAGGCGTATTTGATACAGAATTTAGTGAAGTCCTCCGCTAAATTCATGTTATCAGCTAACTCATAAAAAGCGACTTCAGGCTCGATCATCCAGAACTCAGCTAAGTGTCGAGTCGTATTTGAATTCTCCGCACGGAAGGTTGGTCCGAAGGTATAGACTTTGGACAAAGCCATCGCCCCTAATTCTCCTTCTAACTGACCTGAAACCGTCAAATTGGTTTCTTTTCCGAAGAAATCTTCCTTGTAATCAACTTTCCCTTCTTCCGTTAATGGAGGATTGATCGGGTCCAAAGTCGTCACGCGGAACATCTCACCAGCTCCCTCTGCATCCGATCCCGTAATGATGGGTGTATGTAAATAGAAGAAACCGTTATTATTGAAATAGGTATGAATCGCATAGGCCAGCGCGTGGCGAATACGCAATATCGCAGAGAAGGTATTCGTCCGTGGACGTAAGTGTGCAATCTCACGCAAGAACTCTAAAGAGTGTTTCTTAGGTTGTAATGGGTATTTTTCTGGATCTGCTGTTCCGTATACTTCAATGGAAACGACTTCTACTTCTACGTTTTGGCCTTGTCCTTGTGAAGCAATTAATCTACCCGTAACGGCGATACAAGACCCCGTAGTCACTAATTTCAACGTTTCTTCTGAAACTGTTCCCTCGGATACCACCGCTTGAATATTATGGATGGTCGATCCATCATTGATCGCAATAAACGCGACAGAAGAGGAAACTCTTTTCGTACGAACCCAACCTTTCACGACGATGCTTTGCTGCGTGGGTGTTAAACGTAGTATTTCTTTGATTTGCATAAATGACTCGGGCAATATTAATAAAAAGGCCTCAATAGAGGCAATAACCCTCAAAAATACGGATAAAAAACCGATTTATTTTATTTATTTGTAATTAAAAATCGGCTTATCTTTGAAGTAGATTATAAAGACAATGCAGGGATTATCCTTAAAACAGAATCAACAACAGAACCTCTCGCCACAACAGATACAGTATATCAAGTTGTTGCAGATTCCTACGGCTGAATTAGCGGCTAGGATAGAGGAGGAATTAGAGGATAATCCAGCCTTAGAGGAAGGCTTAGATCATAATGAGGAACATGAGCCTCGTGAAACACTAGATGATTTAGAGCGAGAGGAGATGGAGGTGGGGGATTACCTGCAAGATGATTATGCCGGTTACAAGATGGCTGGGGATTCGTATGATCCGAATGAGGAGACGCGGGAACGCCCTTTGGCAACCGAATCTAGCACTCAAGAATATCTATTAAACCAAATCCGCTACGTCGTTCGAACGGAACGCGAAGAAATACTGGCACAGCAAATCATCGGTTCCTTAGAAGAGGACGGTTATTTACGCCGAAATATCGAAAGTATCGTGAACGACCTAGCCTTCACCCAAGGCTTTGAGACAGATTACGATGAAGTCGAGCAGGTCTTATTCAAAGTACAATCGCTAGACCCAGCTGGAATAGCCGCTCGTACCTTACAGGAGTGTCTTTCCTTACAACTGCACCGCAAAGAGTCAGACACACCGGCTCATTTGACGGCCATCCGTTTAGTGGATGATTTTTTCGAGGAGTTTTCCAAAAAGCACTTCAGTGTTTTACTCTCTAAGCTAGCCATCACCGAAGAGGAGCTTAAAAAGGCGATGCAAGTCATCACCCATTTGAATCCCAAACCAGGTGGAGGAGACGACGCACCCATTGCCCCTTATTTGCAGCCTGATTTTATCATTACAAATCAAAACGGAAAGATCGAAATCAAAATTAACGGGAAAAACGCCCCAGAACTTCGCGTTTCCCGCGCTTTCCAAGAAATGTTGCAGACCTACGACAAAGGCGACAAACAGCAAAAGGACATCAAAGAGGCAGTAACCTTTATCAAGCATAAGTTAGACTCCGCTTCCTGGTTCATTTCTGCTATCCAGCAGCGCCAGGGTACGCTGATGAAGACCATGGAGAGTATTGTGGCAAAGCAATATGATTTCTTTTTGACCGGAGATGAAGCTGTATTAAAGCCGATGAAGATGAAAGAAATCGCTGCAATGATCGAAATGGATATTTCCACAGTTTCTCGGGTGGTTTCGGCGAAGTCAGTCCAAACTGATTTTGGCATCTATCCCCTAAAATACTTCTTCTCCGAAGGCATCACCCACGAATCTGGCGAGGACTTCTCTACTCGAGAAGTGAAGAATATTTTGCGTGAGATCATCGAACAAGAACCAAGCGCTGAACCGCATTCAGATGAGGATTTAGAGCAAATATTGCTCGAACGCGGCTTCGTTGTGAAGCGAAGAACCGTCGCTAAATACCGAGATCAACTGGGAATTCCGGTGGCGAGGTTGAGGAAACATTTATAAAAATGGTGAGTGGTAAATTAATGGTAAATGGTGAGTGGTAAATGGTGAATGCTGGTAATTTTTTATCAAATTGTTGATATGAAATGGGCCTAATTTTCTCTAGTTTTCATGTAAAAAAATGGCCATTAATCTTATCCAAACAAAAACCTTCGCGTTTTCCTTGCAAATTATTTCGGTTTATAAATTACTTCAACAAGAAAGGGAATACGTCTTCTCTAAGCAATTATTACGCTGCTCCACATCTGTGGGTGCAATGGTGATGGAAGCTGATCATGCCGAATCAAGGGCGGATTTCAAACACAAAATGAGTATTGCCCAAAAAGAAATCAATGAATCCATATATTGGTTAAAGCTTTTGGAAGCAGCGAATTATCTATCTGCCGAACAATTATTTCTACCATTGAAAGATGCAAACGATATTTTGCATATCATTACAAGAATTTTGATAACAGTTAAGCAAAACATGAAATTGAACACTTAGCCATCATTCATCATTCACCATTCACCATTCACCATTTACCATTTATAATGACTTTCAATTACCTAAAACTCCACCGCACCGGTCCCATCTGGACCTTAACCCTACATCGTCCAGAATTGTATAATGCCTTAAATGCTGGATTAATTCACGAGATCAGAGAAGTGGCTGAAGCAGCTCAGATTGATGACGAGGTTCGTGTCCTAGTTATTACGGGCGAAGGTAAGGCCTTTTGTTCCGGTGCAGACTTAAAGTCAGGAGTGGCTGACCCTAACTTGGGAAATGTGTTGCGCTCTACCTATAATCCGATGATTTTAGCTTTACGTGGTTTGAATAAACCCGTCATTGGTGCCATTAATGGTGTTGCGGCTGGTGCTGGTTGTAGTTTAGCCCTAGCCTGCGACTATCTGATTGCTAAAGAGGATGCCTATTTTTCTGAATTATTTGTCCAAATAGGTTTAGCCTTAGACGCTGGTTCCACCGCTTTTTTAATGCAGTCTGTAGGTTATCACCGCGCATTTGATTTAGCGACAACAGGGCGTAAAGTAGGAGCGAAGGAAGCAAAAGAAATAGGATTAGTGGCGGAGGTGGTTTCTGACTCAGATTTTGAGTCTAAGGTACACGAAACTGCGGTTGCCTTCTCAAAGAAAGCCACTTTAGCCATTTCTTTAATGAAGCGTAGTTTGCAACGAGCTTATAATCAGGATTTAGCAGCAACTCTTGCATCAGAAGCAGACGAACAAACCATCTTAGGTCATAGCGAAGACTTCGCAGAAGGCGTAATGGCCTTTGTGCAAAAAAGGGCTCCTCATTTCAAAGGGAAATAATTTTTGCAAAATATTAGAAGATAGTTTTTCATTTTACCAAAGAAATTCTACCTTTGCAATCCCGAAAGGGCAATGGTTGCGTAGCTCAACTGGATAGAGCATCTCACTACGGATGAGAAGGTTTGGGGTTCGAATCCCTACGCGACCACAGATTTTAAATATAATTGCCTGTTGCACATTGTGTTTCAGGCTTTTTTATTTTCAAGTTACAGGTACAGGTGCAGTTTTTAATTCTGTGTGTGACTTTCGTTGTGTACACAATCCCCCTTTATAATACTCTTTTAGAGCCTAATCTAAATTACTTCCAGTATTATATTTATATCAATAAGTGCTCTAAATAAAATTTTTGACCGTAAAATAATTTTTGATTGTTATTCAACTTTCAAATTCAGAAATTAACTCAAACAAAAAAAGTTCCTATGAAGAATTTAGTTTCCACGTTATGTATAATATTTATATTCATGTCTTGTAGCAAAGATGAAATGCCACCTGAAGAGGCTGAAAAATTCAACGTAGTTGTTACTACAAAAGAGGGTGGCAAAGTCAGCTCATCTGGTGGAGCAATTCAGAAAGGTAGCACTTTTTCTGTATTAGCAACACCTGATAAAGATTACGATTTTTTACGATGGAATCCTGGAAACTTGACAGAGAATCCATTAAAAATTATCATAAATTCAAATATTGATTTGGAGGCTGTGTTTGCACCCAAAGACGATGATAATGATGGAACATATAACATCAATGACCTTTGTTCTAATACATCTAGAGACTCTTTGGTTTCGTTTAATGGTTGTTATCCACAAAATTTTTTAGAAGTACTAAACTATAATGTATTGCAATCCTCAGGATTTAGTGCATTGTACAACTACAAAGAGAATGACCTATTAAATAGTATGACAATGAGATTTTACATTGATAAAAATCAATGTTTTATAGACGCTCCGCTCAATGTTAATAATCTGTATACCAAAAACTTGAAGCAAACCAGATTAATTAGTAAATCTTTTTCTGAAATAAAAGTCGAGGTAACTTTTGATGGCTTTATCAAAGGGCAGCTTGTTAGAAATTTAAAAGACACAATTACTTCGTTTTGGGACCCCAAACAAAATGGACTTATGGCACAGACCGAAGTCTTTAAGTTTGGGCTACCATTTCCACAAACAAGAGGATGGCAGGGAGTAACGGGTGGCCCAAATTATTTAAAAACAATTTCCCAGAGAAGGAGAGATGGTTTGATTTCTAGAAATGAAACGGAATACAATAATAAAATGTTTTCTTCTACATCGCAGCCATGCAGTAAAACCAAATTAAGTGATAATGAATACTTTTTCTCGGAATATTATCAAAATGCCTATTTCAAGTACCAAGATGTAACTGGCAAGATTTATCTATTGCACATGTTTCCATTTGCTGAGTATCAGTATGAATTATATATTGTTGAAAAAACATGTACGATAAAATTTACAAATACTGAACTGAAAAATTTAACTGAAACTGGTATTGAATTACAATGGAATCCCAATTCAAAGTTTCCTGACCCAGGAAATTCGTTCAAGCATTCTGCCGGAATTGGCTTTTTCAATAAATTTATTTTATGGAATGGTAGAGGTTATGACTTATTAAACATAAAAGAAACTCCAAAAATTAATTCATCTACAATACTTAATGAGGATAAATATATGACAAAAATAAGTGCTGATGAGTTTCAAAAAGCTGTTGCAGGTTTAGTCTTATGTAATTAAAGAATCTTAAAAATTAATTTAAGGAAAAATAAATAAAACCTTCAAAAATGAAATCAAAAAAAATGATCAAATTGTCGTTTGGTAATATTTTTATTAATAATGTTCGGTTGTGAAAGTAACAATTCATAAGTATTAAATGGTTGTTTATGAGAAAAACACTTTGACGAGAATTCTAAATTCATTAGTAAAGCAATTGAAGATTTTATCACTAGATTAAAATTTAAGAATTGAAATATTTTCATAAGCGAGAATTAAAAGAAACACAAATACATTGACTTTGTAACAATTGAAATGTTTGAAGAAGGAAGTCCAATTATAATTTTATTTGAAATATTTTTATCATGATGGAAGTATGACAAATAGTAAACATTTCAATAAAATATTATCAATAAAATATTATCAATAAAATATTTTCTAGGATAGAATTTCTTTTAATTCCTACGCGAGCATAGATAATAAGACTTGAACTAATGTTTAGGTCTTATTCATTTTTCTTATTTCATGGTTTCTACTTATTCTTCTTGATTACCGCACTAAATAGTAGCCATAATTTCGCAAAAGTACAGGTATAGGTTTGTGTTAAAAAAGTATCTTAGAAGTCCTTTGACTTTTTATGACATTTAGCTATTTGGTTACTTTTGATAGAAAGTGTAAGAATATTATGAAAATGGGATGGTAAAAAAGTAGTCCCTACGCGACCACTGATATTAAAACATCAACCCTTCTAATGTAGATTAGAGGGGTTTTTTGTTAAAGAATACCATTCAGTCTACTAATGTGTAGTAAATCATGCTTTTTAGTGCGAAAGTTGGAATAAGAAGGCAAAAAAGGCAAAAAAAGGCAACAAAAAAGGGGGCGAAGCCCCCTTTTTTGTTAAACATCAGCTATTCGTTGATTAACGAACACCTGTTTTTAATCTACCTGTACCAAAGCTAAAATCCCTTTGGAAAGTTTTTCCACCGTTGATTAAACTTGCACTTATTGAGCTAAATGATGCGGATCTATTCATTGCTTCAAAAGTAGATGCGTTAACACTACTTTGAGTATATCCTCTATTCGTTACAAATAGTTGTGAAGCGTTAGTATCATTGACTCTTGAAGTTCCCGGTGTTACGTTAACATAACCAGTTATTGCCCCTGTAGTAAGTCTAAATTCAATTACTGGCATCGTAGCAAAGTACGGACTTGGTTCACCCAATAAATCAAAAATTCTTGCTGGCGTGCTCGTTAAATTAGTAGCATATCGTATAGGAGCAGTAGTTGTTGTTGTCCCATCTGCATTGAAGAACACTGTTGTTGCCAAACTTCCGACACTTGCACTGGCACTTTTGGAATTCGTAGTAAAGTCAAATGTGCCAAATGAAAATCCTAAGTTTTTAAAGTAAGTTAATCTGCCATTTAAATCTCCAGTAGTTGTAACTGCATAAAATCTATTTAATGATGTAGGGATAGAATAAATGACTCCAGTAGGCTGCTCAGGTAAATAGACCCCACCAGTATTGTTTTCACCTAAGAAAAAGGTTGCAGGTACCGCTGTTTTGCTTGGCGCACCTTCCACACCTGGTACTACTGAATTTATGTACATCGTAGAAGTAGAATCAAAACTGGAGTGCGCTACATATAAAGTATTTTGTAAGTCAGGCAATGCGATTGAATAATTTCCGTTTGCATCAGTCACAGTAGTCCAATCGAATCGTTGATCATTCCCATTGATATTAACAAATGTGAAAAAATTAATTTGTTTTCTTGGAGCTACTTCTGCCGTTGTGTTTGTAAGATCTGTCTCAATAAATACTTTTCCTCTCATTGTATTTCCTGCTACATTTTTGTTTAGGTTCCAAAGGAATAAAGTAGCCGTATTCTCTACCGAATTTATGGTACTACCAGATACATAACCGTCTTTTGAAACAAAAACAGATGCAGGTGAGGGCACAAAAGTTGTTCTGCTTCTAGAAAAAATGGCTAATCCATTTGCATCTGTTACAGCTGAGATTGCAGTACCACCTGTCGTAGGAATGGAAACAGTAGCTCCAGCTAATGGGCGAGTAGTATTAATCTCTTGCACATAAATTGAAATATCTCTGGATGTTGTTTCTCCTAATATAGTAGTCCATTGATTTCCATTATATCCCTGCCATTCTCCATATGTTCCACAATCAATACAATAAATCATTAGTCCAGGAGTTGGGTTTGATATTAAATTTCTTTGCCCAAAGGTCATCCGTGGGGGTAAAAAACCTTTCGTTGTAGAATTTGCTTCAAAGACTGCAGAAGTAGAAGTCTCGGTTGCAGAACCAACAATTACCTTATTTGTAAATGTACTGTTTGACACCCCGGTTATCACTCTATTATCCACATAATCTTTAATCGTTTTTACACTTGGATATTTCGTCAATGAACTAGCATCCACTGTAATATCTGTACTCTTGTTTGCAATTGACTCCGCTCCTAGATTAGTTAAGGAGCCAGCTGCACTGTTTGCCCCTGTTCCCCCTTTTGAAATCGGAACAGTACCACTTAACGTACTAGCATCAGCAGATGTGGGAATTGTTATATCGGTACTACCATCGAAATCTACTCCGTTTATCTTTCTTGTTGAAGCGAGCTTTGTAGCTGTAGCAGCATTTCCTGTTGTACTTTGATTTAATATGGGGAAATTAGTTAAGCCTATCGCAGTCCCAGTAGGAGTTAGATAATCTCTACCAGCCACCAATGGAGCCTGTACATTCGTTCCAATGGCTAAACCTAAGTTAGCACGTGCTGATGCAACGTTTGTAGCCCCTGTTCCTCCTTTGCTAACAGGCACAGCTCCATCAATATTATTCGCATTCACCCCATTTGCATAATACGCATAAGGCACATTCTGTAATCTGGTCGTTCCCATTGACACGAAGCTTGTTCCGCCAGCTGGGTCCATCTCCACCTTTAAGAACTTAGGTGATGCTTTCCAGTCTACTGCTGCAAAACTAGACGCATTGACTTCGCCTACGACTACGGCAAAGATACCTTGGGCATTAGTTGTTACTTCCTTTGTTTCGGTGTACTCAACTGTACCAGTTTCAGTTGTTCTGAGTATACTAAACTTGAGGTTAATCTTTTGATTAGCTAAGACAGCACCAGTAGAATTTCTAGCAACACCTTGAAAGTTCAGACCACCTGTTTGTGCGTTTGCGCTTTGGCAAAATAAGGTGATAAGGGATAGAAGTAGGATGAATTTTTTCATTACTGAATCTTGATAAATTTGAATACGGCTAACTTCGTATCTGTGTCCATGGACTGATACATTAAGCGAATGAAATAGATGCCCTCGTTAAAGGAGGAAACGTTAAACTCTTTTTCAAAGTAGTTGATGTAATAGCTTTTGGGATCAATACTCATCACCCTTCCGTTCAGA
>JACCDV010999741.1_pt1 | contig 12820 bp, 14 predicted proteins | sample 7446131 | NCBI WGS metagenome assembly JACCDV01 (sample SAMN15323448, study PRJNA562643) | freshwater metagenome | isolation source: river surface water | place: USA:Blue River Watershed | collected 2017-08-17 | reverse complement strand
GTGGTTCTCGATACCGTGCTCACACCAGAACTTAAAGAAGAGGGCTTGGTGCGTGAAGCACTGCGACTTGTTCAAGATGCGCGCAAAGCAGCAAACTTAAAGCCGGGGGAGAAGGGAAGTGTCGCGATTACTGTAAAGCCGGAAGACCGCGTGGTCGTAGAGAAACATCTTGCGGACATTTCACTGAAAACCAACACGACCGTTTCTTTGAATTCTTGATTTTTGATTTCTAATTTCTGATTTTTTAATCATGTACGCCAAGTACGTTACCGATGCCCTAGTTCTCGGGAATACACCACAGGGTGAAGCCGATGCGCGCGTGACACTCTTTACGCGCGAGTTTGGCCTCGTGCGAGCACGTGCCTCTGCTGCGCGACGCGAACAGTCGCGTATGCGCTGTGCGGTCCAGAGTTTTACACGTGTCCGCGTCTCGCTCATTCGTGGGAAGGATTGGCGTCTCGCTGGTGCCACCGCGGAGACCTCACTCTTTGGAGCCCCGCGCAGTGCACTCGCGTCGCTTGCGCGCATCGCGCGTCTCGTGACTCGCCTCATTGGAGGAGAAGAACAGAATGAGCGACTGTACAGTATTTTAGACAGTGCCCACGCGGCGCTACGGGTCGCCGACGAGCGCACATGCCCGACGATAGAGCTGCTGTGTGTGGCACGGATACTTCATACGCTTGGCTACCTCTCGAGCGACGCATTGGGCTCGGCGCTTGCCGCGGAAACGCTTTTTGCGCCAGAAGCACTCAGCGCGGCCGAGTCAGAGCGTGGGACCATACTCGTCTCCGTCAACCGGGCCCTCACCGAGACGCAGCTGTAGGTTTAGAGGGCGTGCTATCATTTCCTCATGCCTCCGAGGAATATAGGCTCGGACCACGAGCGAGAGAAGGTCGAACAGTTGCGGCGAGTTACGTACTCGCGCTCACTTTCTGACAAACTTAAGCCACGCGAACGACGAGAACTGCACGACCAAGAGTCACCCGTGGGTGATGATTGGGTGCGGCCAGAACCGACACTCGCGGGAATGCAGGTAGCACCGCGCACCATCGGTATCGCGCGTGTCGTTACGCGCTGGCTTATGTGGTCAGCGTTCGCATTTTGTGCAGGAGCGATGGGATTTTTTGCCTACTACTTTGTGATTGGGTCAGGGAGCTCCCCGGTGTCGCCGGGGAATATTGACATCTCGGTGTCTGGACCATTGCAGATATCGAGCGGCGAACCGGCTGAGCTTCAGATTGCTGTGGTGAATAGGAATCGTACAACACTGCAACTTGCGGACCTCGTTGTGAAATACCCCTCGGGGACACGCTCGACGACAGACCTCCTGACGGACCTGCCGAGTCAGCGCATCCCTCTCAATTCGATTGAAACAGGTGGTCGCCGCCAAGGAACCGTGTCCGCGGTATTTTCTGGAGAAGAAGGTGAGAAGGGTGAAATTATGGTCGAGCTCGAGTATCGACTCGAAGGGTCAAGTGCGATATTTGTTGCGTCATCAAAATACGAGTTTGTATTCGCATCATCGCCGCTCTCGATTTCTGTGGAAGGGAACAGTGAGACTGTGTCAGGGCAACCTACGGCATTTACAGTGACTGTTTCATCGAATGCTGATGCACCAATAAAAGACGTTCTCCTTGCGAGTACCTACCCCTTTGGATTTTCCTACGATTTTGCAGAACCAGAGCCGCTGAAGGGCGGGGGAGGCAATGTTTGGTCATTGGGAGATATTAACCCGGGTCAAAAAAAGACACTGCGTTTGCAAGGGTCCCTCAGTGGCGAATCAGGAGACGAGCGCGTATTTCGCTTCTCGGCGGGGACGCGAACTACTAAGAAGGATCAGGTAATTACGACAACACTCGCAGATTACGCACACCGAATGACGGTCTCCAAGCCGTTCCTCGGACTTGCGGTTCTCGTTGGGAAAGAGAGCGGTGGCACTTCAAGCACAGTTGAACCAGGAGACGAGGTCAAAGTAACGGTGCAATGGAAAAACAATCTCTCAACGGCGGTGACCGATGCTGTGATAGTCGCTCGTTTGTCGGGGACTCCGATTGACGGAAGGACGGTGCGGGCCTCTGACGGGTTTTATCGCTCCAGCGACAATGCTGTGTTGTGGGACAAAAACACGAATGCGGCATTTGCGAACTTGGCGCCCGGGGCTTCTGGTAACGTGGCGTTTTCATTCAAGGTGCCGGAGGGTGAAGCGGCCCAAGAATTACGAGATCCTAAAGTAACCATTACGGTGCACGCTGCAGGAAAACGCGTGTCGGAAGTCGGCGTTCCGGAATCGTTACAGTCCACTGCCGTGCAAACACTTAAGTTTGCAACCGACCTAGAGTTTGCCGCGGTCGGTCTCTACTACACGAGCCCATTTGGTTCCACGGGACCGCTTCCGCCGCAGGCGGGACAAGAGACGCGCTACGCGATTGTCTTTAACATTGTGAATACTACAAACAAGATTGAAAATGCGGTCGTGAAGGCCGTGCTACCGCCCTACGTACGTTGGGTCGGGAATCATTCACCAGCGAATGAGAAGTTTATATTCAATCCGAACGACAGTACCGTGACGTGGGAGGTGGGCACGGTCGAAGCGGGGACGGGCGTGGGGAGCGCGCTTCCTAAACAGGCCGCAATCGCAATCGGCTTTACGCCTTCGACTTCGCAAATTGGTCAGCAGCCGGCACTCATCCGCAATCTTTCATTCTCAGGTATTGATGCGGCGACAAAGAGTGTTATCACGCGCGGTACAACCGACATCACGACACGCCTCACAAGTGACCCTGGCTTCAACGCCTCGAGTGCCACGGTCGTTGAATAGCTGGATTTAGTCTCGTTCTCCGTGTAAGGTGTTTTTTATGAATCACGAAACAATGGAAAAAATAGTTTCGCTGTGCAAGCGCCGCGGGTTTATTTACCAGGGCTCTGAAATTTACGGCGGTCTCGCGGGCACGTGGGACTACGGACCAATGGGGGTTGAGCTCAAGAACAACGTGAAGCAGCTATGGTGGCGCATGTTTGTTCAAGAGCGCGATGATATGTACGGCATGGATGCGGCAATACTCATGCATCCAAAAGTGTGGGAGGCGTCGGGGCACGTGAGCGGATTTTCCGACCCACTCGTGGAGTGTACAAAATGTAAGAGACGCTTTCGCGAGGACCATCTCGAAGACAAGGCAGCGTGTCCTGAGTGCGGCGGAAAACTTGGCGAAACAAAGCAATTCAACATGATGTTCAAGACGCATGTTGGCGCGACGGAAGATGCGACATCGGTCTCGTACTTGCGTCCCGAAACTGCGGGCGGTATGTTCGTAAACTTCAAAAATATTGTTGACTCATTCCACCCGAAGTTGCCATTTGGTATGGCGCAAATAGGGAAGGCGTTCAGAAATGAAATTGCACCTCGCGACTTCACATTCCGCGCACGCGAATTCGAGCAAATGGAAATAGAGTACTTCGTTGATCCGCGCGATGCGGACAAAGTGAACGCGACATTCGACAAACTGTTCGAGGAGCAAATGAGGTTTCTCAAACGTATCGGGCTTTCAGAGAATAAGATTCACAAAATTGACGTACCGGACGGAGATCGCGCGCACTACTCAAAACGTAGCGTGGACACAGAGTATGATTTCCCATTCGGTCAAAAAGAGCTTCTCGGCCTCGCCTATCGCACGGATTTTGACCTTACGGCACACACGGAAAAGAGCACCGTTGACCTCTCGTACTATGACGAAGCGACAAAAGAGCGTTTTACGCCGCACTGCATTGAGCCGACGTTCGGTGTCGACCGCCTTCTGCTTGCGGTCTTATCTGACGCGTATACAGAAGACAATCTCGGGGGTGAGACGCGCACCTACCTCCGCTTCCCGAAAGAGATCGCGCCTGTTCAAGCGGCGGTCTTTCCGCTTCTCAAGAACAAGCCGGAACTTGTCGCTAAAGCTCGCGACGTGTACATGACACTAAAGAAACATATCCCGAACATCATGTGGGATGACAATGGAAATATTGGCAAACGATATCGCCGGCAGGATGAAATCGGGACCCCGTACTGCATTACCATCGACTTCGATACGTTAGGTGAAGGGGGAGAAGAAAAGAAAGACACTGTAACAGTACGCAATCGAGATACAGGTGCTCAGGAGCGCATTGCGATCACTGAACTCAAAAATCACATCGGCTAGACGTGGTACGATGATGGGTATGTCGGGAGACCATACTATTTCGATTACGACCGGAACCATACTGAAGACGCTCGCGTTTCTCGCTGGAGCGTGGCTCATTTACTACCTCCGCGACCTGGTGATCGTCATCATTACTGCCGTTGTTCTTGCGTCGGCAATCGAGCCGGGTGTCCAGTTTTTCAAGCGATACAAAGTACCGCGCGTCCTCGGCATCATTTTCATCTACCTCTTTTTCATCTTGTTCTTTTTTGGTGCATTTTATTTGTTTGTACCGCTCGTCGTGCATGACCTCGCGACGTTTCTGAGCGAAGCGCCAACGTACTTGGATCGTGTGAACTCTCTTTCCGCCCTCGGTCAGTACACGAGTGTATTTGGTGTCGAGCCACCGACAGTGTCGAGTGATGCAATTCTTGGGCAATTACGTACCGCCCTTGATTCCACAGGTCTCTTCAGTAACGCCCTCACGGCAGTCTCGAGTGTTTTCGGTGGAGTTCTCTCATTTGTGCTGATTATGGTTTTTACCTTCTACTTTGCCGTCAATGAAAATGGTGTGAGTGACTTTTTCCGATTCCTTGCTCCACGCAAGTACGAGCAATATGTTATAGATTTGTGGAAGCGCTCGCGACAGAAAATCGGTCTCTGGATGCAAGGGCAGGTGATGCTCGGGGTTCTTATGGGTGCCTTCGTCTATTTGGGGCTTACGATCATTGGCGTGAAGCACGCCCTATTACTTGCTGTACTGGCTGCAGTTTTCGAGCTTATTCCTGTTTTTGGCCCAACGCTCGCGGCAGTGCCCGCGGTTGTCATAGGGCTCGCGAACGGGGGACTCGGGGTGGGGATGGCCGTGATTTTCCTCTATGTGGTACTCCAGCAGTTTGAAAATCACTTGCTGTACCCACTCGTTGTCACAAAGGTTGTGGGTGTGCCACCGCTCCTCGTCATTCTTGCACTTATCATCGGCGCGAAACTTTTCGGTTTTCTGGGAATCCGGCTTGCAGCGCCTGCTGCAGCGATTATCCAGGAATTGGTCCATGACATCGAAGAGAAGCGCGGATTTGCCGCGGACTAGAGAGCAGTGTAGGCTCACTCCATGCGCCCTCTCTACATCACAACGACGCTCCCGTACGTAAACGCGGACCCGCATATCGGGTTTGCGCTTGAAATTGTGCACGCTGACATCATTGCGCGCTATTACGAACTCGCTGGCCGCGAGGTCTTTTTCAATACCGGTACCGACGAGCACGGGATGAAAATTCATCGAAAGGCACAGGAAGTAGGAAAAGATACCCAAGGCTACGTCGATGAGTACGCCGCCAAATTTCGTTCGCTCAAGGAAAGACTGCAGCTTCATCCGGAATTGCATTTCATTCGTACAACTGACGCAAGGCACAAAGCGGCCGCACAAGAACTGTGGCGCCGGTGCGAAGCGGCTGGGGACATATACAAGAAAAAATATAAGGGGCTCTACTGTGTCGGTGATGAGGCGTTTCTCAAAGATGGAGATTTAGTAAATGGAAAATGCCCGAACCATCCGAACATGGAGCCGATTGAAATTGAGGAGGAGAATTATTTCTTCCGTTTGAGTGACTACCAGAAGAAATTGCTCGACTATCTGAACAGGGGGGACGTGATTGTGCCTGAGTGGCGCAGGCTCGAGGCGATACAGTTTGTCGAGAGGGGGCTTGAGGATTTCAGTATTTCGCGCGTCAAAGACAAAATGCCGTGGGGTGTTCCCGTTCCTGGCGATGAATCACAAGTGATGTATGTGTGGTTCGATGCTCTCACAAACTACATTTCGACACTCGATTGGCCAAATGGAGAGAACTTCAAGAAGTTTTGGGAAGATGGAGAAGTGATTCAGCTCGCAGGCAAAGACCAGGTGCGTTTTCAATCCATCATGTGGCAAGCGATGCTCATGTCGGCTGGCATTAAAAACTCTGACAAGATTGTCTACCACGGCTTCATCACGAGTGGGGGACAAAAGATGTCGAAGTTACTCGGAAATGTCATAGATCCGTATACGATTATTCAGGAATATGGAGCTGACGCATTGCGCTTTTTCCTCGCACGGCACATTCATCCATTTGAAGATTCAGATTTTACCGGTGAAAGGTTTAAAGAGGCGTACAACGCCGACCTCGCTAATGGAATCGGAAATCTGGTGTCACGTGTTATGAAGCTCTCAGAGACGAACAGTGTCGAAGTTATTTCGAGACACTTCTCTTTTTCACCACAGTTTTCACAGGCGATTGAGAGTGGTGAGTTTAATGATGCAATTGGATTTATTTGGCAAAAAGTTCAGGCGGCGGACAGGCGAATGACAGAGGAGGCGCCTTTCAAGGTGATAAAGACTGACGTTACGGTGGGTAAGGCGATCATTCAGTCTCTCGTGACTGAAATTTACGAGATAGCGAAAATGCTTGAACCAATAATGCCTGATACAGCGGCTAAGATTCTTTCTGCCATCATCAGTAATACCAAGCCTGAAAATCTGTTTCTTCGCAAAGAGTGACCATGAAATATTTTGATGCTCACACTCACGTAAATTTCGTTGCGTTTAATGACGATAGAGATGCTGCCATTCAGCGCGCGCTCGATGCGGGTGTCGGGATGAACATAGTCGGCACTATGTATGACACATCAAAGCACGCGGTCGAGATTGCAGAGCAGTACGAGGACGTGTACGCAACGATTGGGCTGCATCCTATCCACACCTCAAAATCATTCCACGACGCGAAAGAGCTAGGAGAGGGGAACAAAGAATTTACCTCTCGCGGTGAAAGGTTTGATATCGAAAAGTACGTTGCGTTAGGGGAACATAAGAAGGTTATAGCGGTTGGCGAGTGTGGGCTCGATTACTATCGACTCGACGAACATACCAAGGGCGTCCAAACGGAGGCCTTTATTGAGCATATCGAAGTAGCGAACCGACTGAACAAACCCCTCATGCTCCATATTCGCGATGGTCAGCACGGGGGAGGTGAGAGTGCCTACCTCGATGCTTTGGAAATTCTTAAAGCGCATGCGAAGGTGAAAGGCGATGTACATTTTTTCGCTGGAAGTCTCGACGTGGCGCGCAAGTTTCTCGACTATGGCTTCACACTTTCATTCACCGGCGTGGTCACCTTTACCCACGATTATGATGAAGTCGTGAAATTCGCCCCCCTCGACATGCTCCTCTCTGAAACCGATGCGCCCTACATCACCCCGGTCCCGCACCGAGGAAAGCGCAACGAGCCGCTGTATGTCACCAAAGTGGTTGCCGCAATAGCTCGTATTAAGGGTGAGGATGAGGGTGTAGTTGCAGCGCAACTTCTCTCGAACGCAAAGCGCGTTTTTGGATTCTGAGCACTGGTCGCGGCAAGAGAATCCAAAATGCTGAACGACAGCTCGCAGTTGTACTCAGAAGATTTCTTGCCGATGGAGACGGGCGCATGCACGACCCGCCTCAAATGACTCTGTAAGTCGCTGCGAATTCCTCTCCAAGAAGTGGGCGGGAATTACGTCTGGAAATATGCATGTGACATTTGTCCCTGTGGGGCCCGTCATACAAATGTAGCTGTTCGTGCCAAAGTCGCGCTCCATACTTTTGCGGAGTCCCTGTGGTTCGAGGTATGCCACAACATGTTTTACGGCGTGACGGACCGCATTATCAGGCCATCCGTTGTTCATGACGACGATTCGCGTTGCGCCGCGCTCGAGCGCTTCGCGCACGTGGTCGGATAGTGTGGGCCCGACCTCGCCATCAATATAGGGTCGATTCCCGAAGAAAACCCGCTTCCCGTAGAAAAATGGTATCGCAACTGCCGCTCGTAGTAATTCGTGCGCGGCGTCCTCCGTCGGGCGCTCATATGCCGTGACCCCCGTTTCCGCGTCAGTAATGGGGATGAGGAGGTCCATGGGGCAAGAACACAGCTTTTTGAGATCGAGGGGTACTGCGGAAATAATTTCGCGTACCATTCGATCGACATCGAATATTTTCCAAAATCGAAGAGGGTTCACAACACCGGATCGGGGGAGCACGTCGCACCATATACGTTGGAGGTCGTGTGTCTGATTCGCTGCAAAGTAACAGGCGTTTGCGGCATTACCTGACGTGCCGATGAGGATGTCGGGCTCATATTCAAATTCGGTTCGCAGGGCATGGAGAAACCCTGCCCCGTATGAACTGCGCATACCACCCCCCATCATTATGAGTGCACTTCGGTCCTGCATGGCACTAGTATAGCCCCTCAGTCGATGTGGGTGTGCGAAGGTGGTGTCCCGCGTTTACATAACGGTCCAGTGCGAGTATGGCATGTTGCGGTGGGGTGTGGGCTGTGTTACAGTGCGCGTCACCTACGGGGGAGACCCCAGGGAAACCACACATGTCAAATGCAGAAAATACAGCAGAAACAGTTCTCCGTGTTTACGAGGTCGGCTACCATGTTATTCCGACCGCAAAAGACGAAGATGTAGAGAAGGTTGTCACCGCCATTCGCTCACTCATTGAGGGGGCGGGAGGCTCGTTTATCGCGGAAGGCGCACCATCTCTCATCAAGCTCGCATACACTATGGAGGTTCGCGAAGGGGAGCGCTTGGTTGAATATGACCGCTCTCACTTCGGTTGGCTCAAGTTTGAGGCGCCGACAGCGACGGCGCACACTCTTGAAAAGGCACTCAACGCCAATGCCTCAGTCATCCGATCAATGGTATTTAAGACTGTTCGCGAAGATACTCGTGCAAAGATGAAGGCCCCACAACTTCGTGAAGTGAAGCGCACAGACGTGATAAAAACCACCGCTCGCCGTGCAGAGGAGGGTGCAGAAAAGGCCCCTGTGTCAGAGGCGGAGCTCGACAAGGCACTCGAAACGTTGACGGTTGAATAAAAACTGCGTCTCGCGACAGAAAAGCGCATTGCCTTTTCTTCTGCAAGCTGTAAGCTACAGGCTACAAGCTATTTTATGTATATCAACAAAGTAATTCTCTACGGTAATCTAACGCGCGATCCTGAGATGCGTGCATTGCCTTCCGGCATGAATGTAAGCAGCTTTAGTATTGCCACGAATCGCGTCTTCAAGGATCGAGACGGAAATAAAAAAGAGGAAGTCGATTACCACAACATTTCCGTCTTTGGGCGTCAGGCAGACACGGTTTCGCAGTATCTGAAGAAGGGGAGCGGTGTTTTCATTGAGGGCAGACTCCATACGCGCAGTTGGGAGAAAGACGGCCACAAACAGTATCGTACCGAAGTAATTGCTGATCGGGTCCAGTTCGGTCCGCGGACGGGCGGCGGGGGTGCTGCTGGGTACACCAAAGATAAGGGGCATGATGCTGAAGAGGGGGGTGCCGCCCCGGGTATTGAGTATCCAAAGGATGAGATCAATCCGGACGATATTCCTTTCTAGTTGCCTTTGATGCGAAATTAGTGTATACATTCTGGACCTATGGCAAATATTTTGACGCAAAATGACATCCGCCACGTCGACTACAAGGACGTGGATCTTTTGAAAATGCTCATCAACCCACACGGTCGTGTAATGGGACGCAAGAAGACGGGTCTTACCGCAAAGCAGCAGCGCTCGGTAGAAGAGGCGGTAAAGCGCGCCCGCTTTATGGGGCTTCTACCCTACATTCAGAAGTAAACAAAACCCGGCACGTGCCGGGTTTTTTGTTTCTGAATGTAGAACGCAAAGCGTTCGTGGGGTAGAAGCGGCCGTAGCGGGGGACCCAAGCGCGACGGCGCTTGGGGTCGCGAGGCGGGGCCTGCGTGCGGCTCGTAGCAACGAGTCGACATGTGGGCTTCTCCCGTACATATAGAAATAGGTTTAAGGTGAAAGGGAAAAGGTGTCAGGGGTAAATTCCTGGCATTTTTCTTTTTCCCTTTAACCTAAAACCTTGAACCTTTTACCTCGCTTACACTCGCTCCACGTACTCTCCCGTCTCTGTATTGATGCGGATGACGTCACCCGCCTTCACGAACATGGGGACATTGATGTCTGCGCCAGTCTCAACAGTCACGACTTTTGAGCCGCCCTGTGCTGTGTTGCCGCGAACATCCGGTGGAGCTTCAGTGACTTTCAATTCAACTTTGATCGGGAGTTTGACGTGAAAGATCTTATCCTCAAACGCCTCCGTCACAACCTCGGTGTTTGGTTTCAGGAATTTCCCACCTTCCCCGACCATTTCATCGGAGAGGGAAAAGCGCTGTGACTTGTCTTTCATGTCGTGAAAGAACCATTCCCCGTTGCGTTCATAGATAAACATGACCGGCTTTTGTTCGATTTCAGCTTCCGACATTTTGTCAGATTGCTGGAACGAGTGCTCGATAACGTTTCCCTTAATCAGGTGACGCAGTTTGGTCTGGTTCACTGGACGGCGCTGCTGTTTCTGCATGATATTATTCCATGTGCAGACATAGGGTTCGCCCTCGACGATAACAGCAACTCCCGGCTTTACATCGTTATAGTTCAACATGAGAGAGTATTCTAGTCAGAATCTGGGTTTTGTCCATCGCACGGAAGAAGATGCGACTACTCATCTGATGAGCCGCTGCTCTTCGTAATCACGCCACCACCCTCGGCGAGTCCTTTACGAATCTCCTTCAACAAGTTGTTCAACACAGGCTTGTTCTCGCGTAAGAATGTCCGAGCAGCATCGTAGCCACGCCCAAGTTTATGTTCACCATACTCGTAACTGCCCGCCGATGACTTTTTGACACACCCTAGTTTCTCGCCAAGCGCCAATGCCTCGCCCTCTCGCGAGATACCCTCGCCGTAGAGCATGTCGAATTCGGTCTGTCGAAACGGCGCGGCGACTTTGTTTTTCACAATCTTCACACGGTGGCGGCCGCCCATAATCTCTTCACCCTTCTTAATTTGCGCGATGCGACGAATGTCGATGCGAACCGATGTGTAGAATTTGAGTGCCTTTCCTCCTGGTGTTGTCTCGGGATTTCCAAACATAACCCCAATCTGCATGCGAATCTGGTTGATGAAGATAACCACCGTCTTCGTCTTTGAAACAATGGCGGTAAGCTTTCGCAGTGCTTGCGACATGAGACGTGCCTGCTTTCCCACGTGCTGCGCCCCCATATCTCCCTCGATTTCGTCTTTGGGTGTGAGCGCGGCAACAGAGTCGACGACAATCACATCAATCTTTCCAGAACGGACGAGTGACTCGGTAATCTCAAGCGCCTGTTCACCGGTGTCTGGTTGCGACACGAGTAGCTGCTCAATATTTACACCAAGCTTCTTTGCGTACTCCGGGTCGAGTGCGTGTTCGGCGTCGATAAACGCACACACCCCACCTTTTTTCTGCGCTTCAGCGATTGCATGCAGAGATAATGTCGTCTTACCACTCGATTCTGGTCCAAATATCTCAACAATACGTCCGCGGGGGAGTCCACCGATGCCGAGCGCCCAATCAATCCCGATCGAGCCCGTCGGGATGGCGTTCACATCTACTTTCGGCGTTGCGCCGAGCATCATAATAGACTCATCGCCGAATTTCGTCTTGATGTCTGAAATCGCGCGCTCAATGTCTTTGTCTGTTCCCGTTCCTGTTTGTTTTGGTGGGGCCTTTTCTTTCTTTTTCTGCATAGATATTCAGTTAGTTTTGTAATTCGGTGGTTGTTGCTGTGGGGGATGGCGGGGAAACATCATTAGTGGGCTTGTAATAAATCCTGAGAACTTCCTGTCTGGTACGGCCGAATTTATCCTTTGCGTCGAGCATGATGCGATTTTCGCCAGGGGTGAGCACCATCTTTTCCGCGAATTTACCGTCCTCGGTTACGGTTATGGGGGTGCCGTTAACCTTCAGTTCAGAGATGTACGACGCTTGTCCGCGAATTTCCGTGAATCGGTCTGTGACCGTCATGACTTCGAATGGAATCTGGATTCTGGGCCCGTATACTACCGCTCTCGCTTCATAATACGCGTAGCCAAGAAGCAGGATGAAGAAAATAATCAGTGCAACTTTTGCAAAGCGACTCTCTCGATAGGGGCGCATACAACAGAGTTACGGGACAAGAGGAGAACAGATCATATTTTTTGGTCATCGTCATGCTGCGCGAGTTTCTCATCTCCCTGTGCTACCAACTCATCCGCATTCCCAGCGCCAATCACTTCGCGTGGCTTTGCGCCATCTCCGGGGCCTATGACGCCGCGCTCTTCGAGCGCGTCGATAAGGCGCGCAGCACGGGCGTATCCGACCCCAAGTTTTCGTTGTAGATACGATGTCGAAGCTTTACCCGCTTCAAGCACCGCTTTCTTTGCTTCTCCATACAAATCATCCTCGTCTTCCGAACCTTCCATCGACGCAAATACGGCGTCCATGTTGCTGCCACCCTTTCCTTCGTCAAAATTAATCTCGGTCGGCATGTCACCTTCGCTGTTCTTGATGAGGTACTGGACTACGCGCTTTACTTCCGCCTCAGAGGTGTACGGTGCCTGAATACGTGTCGGTTTCGACATTTCTCCCGAAAGGAAGAGCATGTCACCGGAGCCCAGCAGTTTTTCCGCGCCGCCAGTGTCGAGAATGGTGCGCGAATCAATCTGAGATGCGACCTGGAGAGCAACGCGCGCAGGCACGTTCGCTTTGATGAGGCCGGTAATAACTTTCACTGAAGGGCGCTGTGTCGAGAGAACGAGGTGAATACCGAT
>JACCDV010996049.1_pt1 | contig 12823 bp, 12 predicted proteins | sample 7446131 | NCBI WGS metagenome assembly JACCDV01 (sample SAMN15323448, study PRJNA562643) | freshwater metagenome | isolation source: river surface water | place: USA:Blue River Watershed | collected 2017-08-17 | reverse complement strand
GGTGCACTGCCTGGGCATTCTGACCAGCATGTTCTCAGCGGTGTTCTTCTCGCGCGGCCTGGTCAACCTCTGGTATGGCAGCAAGAAGAAACTCAAGAGCGTGTCGATCGGCACGGTCTGGCGGCCCGAGGCCGGTACCGCGGTGAAGGCCGACTGAAGGAGCACGAGCGATGGAATTCTTCAAGATCAAAAAAGACATCCCGTTCATGAAGCACGCGCTCGTGCTGAACGTGGTGTCCTTCCTGACCTTTGCGGCGGCGGTGTTCTTCCTGTTCACCAAAGGCCTGCACCTGTCGGTCGAGTTCACCGGCGGCACGCTGATGGAAGTCAGCTACAGTCAGCCGGCCGACCTGAACAAGGTCCGCAGCACGGTGGCCGGTCTGGGATTTGCCGAGACACAGGTGCAGAACTTCGGCACCTCGCGCGACGTGATGAGCCGCCTGCCCGCGCAAAAGGGCGTGAGCGCGGCCCAGCAAAGCGAGAAAGTGCTCGCAGCCCTCAGGGCCGACGCGCCCGATGTGACCTTGCGCCGCACCGAGTTTGTCGGTCCGCAGGTCGGTGACGAACTGGTGGAAGACGGCCTCAAGGCGCTGGCTTTTGTGGTGATCGGCATCATGATCTACCTGGCCATCCGCTTCGAATGGAAATTCGCCGTCTCGGCCATCATCGCCAACCTGCACGACGTGATCATCATCCTGGGTTTCTTCGCCTTCTTCCAGTGGGAGTTCTCGCTGGCGGTGCTGGCAGCCGTGCTGGCCGTGCTGGGCTACTCGGTCAACGAATCGGTGGTGATCTTCGACCGGATCCGCGAGAACTTCCGCCGCTACCGCAAGATGAACACGGTCGAGATCATCGACAACGCCATCACCTCCACCATCAGCCGCACCATCATCACCCACGGCTCGACCCAGATCATGGTGCTGTCCATGCTGCTGTTCGGGGGCGAGACGCTGCACTACTTTGCCATGGCCCTCACCATCGGTATTTTGTTCGGCATCTACTCTTCGGTGTTCGTGGCGGCTGCGATCGCCATGTGGCTGGGCGTGACCCGCGAAGACCTGATCAAGCCGGTCAAGAAAGAAGGCGATCCTTCCGACGAAAACCACGGCGCGGTGGTTTGACCAGGATTTTCGGACGCTGCATGGATGCCCGACCCCCTCGGGCATGACCCGAGGATCCAAGGTGGCTCATCCCCTGACGAGCCGCTGAAACAGCCCACCCGGCAGCCGTTCCACTTGCCCGGCCAGTTCCAGGTCCAGCAGTTCGGCTTGCAGACGAGCGGTGTCCAGACCGCTGCGTGCCTGCAGCGCATCCAGGCCCACCGGCTCATGCCCCAGCAGCGGCAGGAGGCCGTCTTCGCAAGCATGTGGCCCATCGAGCGCCAGCGGCACCTGGGCAAAGGGGTCGGGCGTGCGCAATTCCTCAAGCACATCCTGCGCGCAATCCACCAGCTTGGCGCCCTGGCGTATCAAGGCGTGGCAGCCCTTGCTTTGAGGTGAGTGGATCGAGCCGGGAATGGCCAAGACATCGCGCCCTTGTTCCAGCGCCTGGCGTGCGGTGATGAGCGAACCCGACTCCAGTGCCGCTTCAACCACCAGAACACCCTGGCTCAGGCCCGAGATGATCCGGTTGCGACGCGGGAAGTTGGCGTTCAGCGGCGGTGTACCGAGGGGGTATTCAGACAGGATCAGACCCTGTTGAACAATGCGGTGCGCCAGTGTGAGGTGATGTTTCGGGTAAACGCGGTCCAGGCCAGTGCCTACGACGGCGATCGTGGCCAGCGCCTGTGCGTCGGCCCCTTCGAGAGCGCCTTCATGCGCCGCCCCGTCGACGCCAAGCGCCAGACCCGAAACGATGGTCAGTCCCCGTGAAGCCAGATCGCGGGCAAAGGCCTGTGCGTTGATGCGGCCCTGGGGCGTGGGGTTGCGGCTGCCCACAATGGCCAGGCTGTTGTTGCTGTGCAGGTTCTGCAGGGCCTCGATGCGGCCTTGCGCATACAGCAGGCAAGGCGGATCGGGTGTGTCCAGCAGGGCGGCGGGGTAGAGCGCATCGCCCAAGGTCAGGACGGCCCGGTTCTCGGGTGCGTCCTGCAGCCATTGCCACGTGGCTTCCAGCAGATCTTCCAGGCCTTCGGGCGGTCGCCCGAGGGCCTCGGCCACCCTGGCCGGGACCTGCTGCTTCAGTGCAGCGGGTGGCTGTGCCAGTACCTGGCCTGGCAGGCCAAAAGCCTGCAGCAAGCGGCGAGCCGTGTCATTGCCTACGCCGGGCGTTCCCAGCAGACGCAACCAGTCGCCCAGCGCTTCGCGCGCATGTTCCATGTCTCCTCCCCCGGCCTTTTTGGCCTGTGTTTATCGGGGCATTGTGACGGCCATGAGCCACTGCGGCAAGCCGAAAACGCCGGCGGCACAATCCGGCGCATGCAGTTGCGCATTCCTGACAATGACGTCCTGCTGTGCGGACAGCCGATGGTGCGCTTCCTGGCGCAGGGGCTTTGAGTTGCTTTGGACGGTGCGGCCTGGCGAATTGTCGGACAATACGGCCATGGCCCTGCTTCCCATCCTCCGTTACCCTGATCCCCGTCTGCACAAGGTGGCCCAGCCCGTGCAGGCTTTCGACGCGCGCCTGCAGCAAACCATCGACAACATGTTCGAGACCATGTACGAGGCCAAGGGCATCGGCCTGGCCGCGACCCAGGTCGATGTGCACGAGCGCCTGATCGTGATCGACGTGTCCGAGGAGCGTGACCAACCTTTGGTGCTGATCAACCCCGAAATCACCTGGGCCAGCCCCGAGCGTGTCAAAGGCGACGAAGGCTGCCTGTCCGTGCCTGGCATCTACGATGGCGTTGAGCGTGCAGCCTCGGTCAAGGTCAAGGCATTGGACCGTGAGGGCAAGGAACAGAATCTGGAGGCCGATGGGCTGCTCGCCGTCTGCATCCAGCACGAGATGGATCACCTGATGGGCAAGGTGTTCGTCGAATACCTTTCGCCGCTCAAGCAAGGCCGCATCAAGACCAAGCTGGCCAAGGCGCTGCGCGAAGAGCAGCGCTGAGGCATACCCATGCGTCTGGTTTTTGCGGGCACGCCCGAATTCGCGCGCGAAGCGCTGGCCGCGCTGCATGCCGCCGGCCACGAGGTCGCGCTGGTGCTGACCCAGCCCGACCGTCCAGCCGGGCGCGGCATGAAGCTGCAGGCTTCACCTGTCAAGCAATGGGCGCTCGACCACGGTGTGCCGGTGGCACAGCCGCGCAGTCTGCGCCTGGATGGCAAATACCCGGATGAAGCTGCCGCCGCCCGTGAGGCTTTGCTGGCCGCCGATGCCGAATGCATGGTCGTGGCCGCCTACGGGCTGATCCTGCCGCAGTGGGTGCTTGATCTGATGAGCGGCGCCAGGCCGTCCCAAGCCGCGAAGGCCCCCTTGGGGGGCAGCGCAGCACAGGAAGTGGCCAGCGTGGGGGTCCCGTTCTCACGCGGCTGCCTGAACATCCATGCCTCGATCCTGCCACGCTGGCGTGGTGCGGCGCCGATCCACCGCGCCATCGAAGCCGGCGACGCTGAAACCGGCATCACCATCATGCAGATGGACGCCGGGCTCGACACCGGCGACATGCTGCTGGTCAGGACCTTGCCCATCGCCGCCAACGCCACGACCGCCACCTTGCACGACCAGCTGGCCGCCATGGGTGGCGAGTGCATCGTGCAGGCCCTGGCCGCGCCCGATGCACTGGTGCGCAAGCCGCAACCTGCCGAGGGCATCACTTATGCCCACAAGATCGACAAGGCCGAAGCCGCACTGGATTGGGCCTTGTCGGCCGAGGTGCTGGCGCGCCGCATCCGTGCCTTTGACCCCTTCCCCGGCATGACGGTGCCCCTGACGCACAACGGCGTCACCGAAACCCTCAAGCTCTGGGCGGCCATGGCTGAGCCGCTGACGCGCCCTGTTGAGCCGGGCACGGTGGTACAGGCCGATGCGGACGGCGTGCGCGTGGCCTGTGGCGAGGGCCAGCTGTGTCTGACGCAACTTCAGCGTCCGGGCGGCAAGCGGCTGAACGCGGCCGACTTCCTGCGTGGCTGCCCCTTGCAAGCCGGCCAGCGGCTGAAGGCCGCCTGATGTTCCTCAACGCCAAGCTGCGCCGCCACCCCGCCTTCATGGAAGGCCTGCGCACGCTCGCGCCCCAGGCGCCCGGCATTGCCGCCTGGGGCCTGATGACCGGCGTGGCCATGGTCAAGTCGGGCCTGAGCGTGTTCGAGGCAGTGGCGATGACGCTGCTGGTCTTTGCCGGCAGTGCGCAGCTGGCAGCCACCCCTTTGCTGATTGCCGGTGCGCCGGCCTGGGTGATCCTGGCCACGGCCTTCTGCGTGAACCTGCGCTTTGTGGTGTTCAGCCTGCACCTGCGCGAATACCTGATGCACCTGCCGCGCGTGCGGCGACTCTGGCACGGCTACCTGTGCGGTGACATCACCTATGTGCTGTTTGTGCGGCGCTACCCGCACCCTGGCCAGAACGCGGCCGAACGCCTCGAGCGTGAGGCCTGGCTGACCGGCAACTACGGCCTGAACTGGTTCAGCTGGATCAGCGCCAGCCTGGTGGGCATCGTGCTGGCCAACTTCATCCCGACCCAGTGGGGCCTGGGCTTTGCCGGCATCCTGTGTCTGCTGGCCATCCAGTGCTCGCTGGCCAGCTCGCGGCTGCGGGTGCTGGCGGCGGCGGTGGCCGGTGCGGTGGCGGTGGCGGCCTATGCCTTGCCGCTCAAACTCAATATCGTGGTGGCGATCGGCGTGGCGGTGGCAGCCAGCTTGAGCCTCGAACGTTTGCGCAGCCTGCGCCGGGCAGCGCAGCCATGATGGATTGGCTTGGCACCGATCTGTGGACGCTGGCGGTGATCGTCGGCCTGACGGTGATCACAGCGGTGTCCCGCAGTTTCTTTTTCCTCTCCGACAAGGCCTGGCCCATGCCCGGCTGGGCGCAGCGCGGCCTGCAGTACGCCCCGATTGCGGCCCTGTCGGCGGTGGTGGTGCCCGAAGTCATCACAGTCCAGGGCACGCTGATCGAAAGCTGGCAGGACGCCCGGCTGTTTGCCGCCGCTGCCGGGGCAGCCGCCTTTTTCTGGAAGCGCAATGTGCTGCTGACCATCGTGCTGGGCATGGGCGTGTATTTGCCGCTGCACATCGGCCTGGGCTGGTAAACGCTTTGGCTTTGGTCGATCCTGCGAAAGCAGGGCATCCAGGATCCAGGAAAACAGAACCCTCGGGTCGAGCCCGGGGATGGCAGGAAAATGGCCGCCCCGGGGTGACGGGTGCTGAGCGCTAGAGCGGCAGCAAGGTCTGTGCTTCGGCCGCTGCCCTGGCCTGCACGCGGTGTTCGGCGGCACGCTCAGCGTAGCGGTTAAAGCGCCAGGACGTGCCTTCGATGCTGATGCGGCGCCACACCGCACGTTTCTCACCTGCACTCATTTCGGTCCACAGCTGAACTTCTTCAAACGTGCGACCGCAGCCTTTGCATGATTCGTCGCCCTGGCTGGTGGAGCAAATCGCGATGCAGGGCGTGTCGGGCGTGGTGGCATACCAGTCCTGGAAAGCCTCGGCGGCCTCGCGTGGCAGGCTGAACTCGTCGGCCAGATCCTGTTTGTAGAACACCATCAGCGCGTACACCTCGGCCAGCGCGCGCAGCTCGCGCGGCAACGTCACCCCGTCAGGCGAGGGGTTCTTGGCCCGCCAGTGGTTGATGGCGGCTTCAATGTCGGTGATGTGGATTCCGGCCATGGTCTGAACAACAGGGAGGCGATCATAGCCGCTTGACCGCTTCCCTGCCCTGGACTCAATGGCCAGGGCGACGGCTGGCGCTGCGCACACTCAGCCACATCGTCATGGCCAGGATGCCCACGACCACGCCCAGCGACACCAGCACCGGGATCTTGAACACATCGATGAGCACCATCTTGGTGCCGATGAAGACCAGGATCACGGCCAGGCCATAGCTGAGCAGGTGGAACTTGCCCGCCACAGCGGCCAGCAGGAAGTACATGGCCCGCAGGCCCAGGATGGCGAACACATTGCTGGTCAGCACGATGAACGGGTCGCTGGTGATGGCGAAGATGGCCGGGATCGAGTCGACAGCAAAGATGACATCGGTCAGGGCCACCAGGCAGATCACCATGAACAGCGGGGTAGCGATCTTCTTGCCGTTTTCGAGCGTGAAGAACTTTTCGCCATCGTAGTGCTGGCTGACCGGCATCAGCTTGCGCAGCAGCTTGAGTGCGGGGTTGTCGTCCAGCGTCTGCTCCTGGCCGGCGGCGATCCACATCTTCACGCCGGTGAGGATCAGAAAGGCGCCGAAGACGTACAGGATCCAGTGGAACTGCGCCAGCAGCCAGCCGCCCACCAGGATCATGAGGGTGCGCAGCACGATGGCGCCGATGATGCCGATCATCAGCACCCGCTTCTGGAAGGCTGGCGGTACCGCGAAGTAGGTGAAGATCATCAGGAAGACAAAGATGTTGTCGACCGCCAGGCTCTTTTCGATCAGGTAGCCGGTCAGGAATTCGAGCGAGCGGGTGTTGGCTTCTGCCGTGGAGCCGGTGCTGTCCTTGACCGCCCACCAGAACAGCCCGTTGAAGGCAAAGCTGGCAGCGACCCAGATGACGGACCAGTTGACCGCCTCCTTGAACCCGACCTCATGAGCCCCCTGCTTGCGCAGAACAACGAAATCAATGAAGAGAGCGGCGACCACGATCGCCAGAAAAGTGACCCACAGCCAGGTGGGTGCCACTGTGTCAAACAGCACGTTCATGAAAAGACCTTTAAAAACAATGAGACATCGTTTTCAAAAGGTCTTGCGGGAGCATGTGCAGCACATGTCTTTCGGTTCCGGTGACCGGCAAGCGGTCACGTACTGACGGAAACTCGAGATCGCCGGGGGCGAGTCGCTACTCCCCTTTTGAAGAACCGGATTCTGGCACGTGCATCAAAAACCTCAGGAAATGTGGGCCATTGAAGGCCGTGCGGCCTTAACGCTCTTTTTGCATTTCGCGCAGCTGGGCCTGGATCATGTTGATCCGGCTGTCCACGATCGACGCTTCGATGTGCTCGCCAGCTTGCAAGGGGCCGCGCCGGGCCACGTCCTGCGCGGCCCGGAAGCGGTCCAGCGCACCGGTCAGGTCCATGCGCACCAGCTGCGCTTCACCTTCGGCACGCAAGGCAGGCAAGGCTTGCCCTTTGGCGTTGAGCAAACCCGCCAGCACTTGCCATGCCTGGCCATCGTAGGCGGTGTCCTGAACAAGCCAGCGCAGCTGTTGCAGAACGGCGGGCATGCTCGGGTGCTGGGGCAGATGCACCAGGGCCTGGGCCATCGCCATCATTTCGGGACGAGGCCAGCGGCTCGTGACAACGCTCGGTTGCAGCCCCTGCAGCAAGGCAGCGTATTCGCCACGTGACGCCTGTAATTCGGCGCCCAGCAAGCGGGACAGACGTGCAGAGACGGGGTCCTGGGCTGTGAGCGTCTGCAAGCGCAGCCATTGCTGGCGTGCCGCTTCGGGCTCGCGCAGCAGCATGTGCGACAGAGCTGCGGCATAGAGGCTGCCCGCACGCTGCGCTGGTGTCGCCTGCGCTGCCAGATTCTCTGGCAGGCGCACCCAGGCTTGCAGCTTGTCGACTTGCGATTGCGACAGTACGCGCGCACGGGCGGAGATCATGGCCAGCTCCATGTCCTGCAAGGGCACGCCTGTGCCGGCGGTCAGGGGCAGCCGGCTTTGCATGTCCGCAATGCGTTCGGTGGTCAGCGGATGGCTGCGCAGATAGGGAAAGGCGCCGTTGTCGTTCAGGCCCGCTGCCTGTTGCAGCTTGCCGAACATGGTGACAAAGCCCCGCGGGTCGTAGCCGGCTTCGGACAGGACGCCAAAACCAACGCGGTCGGCCTCGCGCTCCATGTCGCGCGAATAGCTCAGCTGCGACTGCAGGGCGGCGGCCTGACCACCCACGATCAGGGCTTGTGTACCCTGTGGACTCTTGCTGGCGGCCAGCGCACCCAGGATCAGCGAGCCGATCACCAAGGGTGTCATGCGGCCCTGCGCCTCGATCTGCCTCGCAATGTGGCGTTGGGTGACATGGCTCAATTCGTGGGCCAGCACCGAAGCCAGTTCATCGCGTGAAGTCACGGCCGCAATCAGGCCCAGGTGCACACCGAGGTAGCCACCCGGCAGTGCGAAGGCGTTGATCGAGCGGTCCTTGCCCAGCAGGATGCGCCAGGCGAAACGCTCGCGCAATTCTGGCGACAGATCACCGCGCGCTGCAGCGGCATTGACCAGAGGCGTCCAGAGTTTCTGGATGTATTCGTCCAGCACCGCATCTTCCAGGTAGTCCGGATCGCGGTAGAGCTCACGGATGATCCGGTCGCCCAGCTGGCGTTCCGCAGCCAGCGTGATGCCCTCGCCCTCGCCCAAGGAAGGAAGGGCTTGTGCTTGTGGCCAGACGGGACTCGCGCACAGGCTCCAGGCCAGCACGCTCAGGCCCAGGCGCAAGGGCCATCGACGCAGGGTGATCGTGGACATCCGCAGAATGTTCAAAGAATGGGTGCACCGGGCAAACCGGGGAATGAACGTATCATCCCCGATTGTTGTCAACCTTCTGTAAATCCCTGTAGCGGGGCGGTTTCATGAGCGCCAATTCTCCCCTGACCCATTTCGACGCCCAAGGCCAAGCCCACATGGTGGATGTGGGCGCCAAGGCCAGCACCCACCGCACGGCAGTGGCCACGGGCCGCATCCGCATGCAGGCGGCCACCTTGGCCTTGATCCAGTCGGGCACGGCCAAAAAGGGCGACGTGCTGGGCATTGCGCGTCTGGCCGGCATCATGGGCGCCAAGAAGACCAGCGACCTGATCCCGCTGTGCCACCCGATCGCGCTCACGCGGGTGGCGGTGGAGTTTGCCGTGTTGCCCGAAACCAGCGAGGTGGTCTGCACTGCCACCGCCGAAAACGTCGGCCAGACGGGCGTGGAAATGGAAGCCCTGACCGCCGTGCAAGTGGCCCTGCTGACGATTTACGACATGTGCAAGGCCGCCGACCGCGGCATGGTCATCACCGATGTGAAGCTGCTGGAAAAGCACGGGGGCAAGAGCGGCAGCTGGGCTGCAGGCGGCTGAGTGGGGCGCCCTGCCCCGGCTCCGTGATTGTCCGGCTTGACCGGGCAATCCATGGATCCGGGCGATGGATCCTGGGGTCAAGTCCGAGGTCGACATGTGAAAAACGGTCTCGAGGATGACCTATCAAGAGTCCAGATGTGACAAACCAGGAGTCCGGGGGTGAGCACGGGCGCGGATTTCAGCGCGAAGCGCTGCCGCGAGACAGCAGCGTGTACAGCAGGATCGCCCTGGCCGGTCGAATACACCGCCATCAGGACTGCGCTGACAATGGTGATCAGCTCTGCAACCAGGCGTCAAAGTCGCCGGCAGCCATATCCTGCCTGGCCCGGGCGATGCAGGTGACCGGATTTTCGGGACGCAGTGAGGCCCGGGTCGGCTCAGCGCGGGGATGCCCCGTAGACCGCTGCTTTGCGCGCCTCATGCCAGGCGGCGAGTTCCGTCTGACCCGACAGCCGGGCGCTTTCGATCAGCTTGTCGATCACGCGGGATTCGGGCGAGTAGTGCAACAGGCGCTGGCTGGCCTGCAGCATGGCAGGTGCATTGTCCGCATTGACCCGTGTGGACGTGACTTCGGCAAACAGTACTGCCCGACTGAAGAACAAGGTACGGCGTGCAGCAGCCCAGGGGTCGTCTTGCCAGAGGGACCAGCGCTGGTCTGCGGGCAGGTAGATCTGGCGCAAGCGCAGGTAGTCACCACCGATCAGCAGGGTCAGCGTCAGGGTGCACCAACCCACGGCGTGCAGCACAGGCGGCGTGCGCTGCATGGCTTCGATGGCCTGTGGCCACAGCAGCAACACCGACAGCAATGTGGCTACCTGAAAAGGGCCATACCACAAAGGGTATTCGAGCAGGCTGTGCAGACCGACCATGGCCAGCACGCCCCAGGCCAGAGGATCTGAAGATCGCACCACGCCCCAGGGCCGGGCACGCAGGATCAGCGTGAGCAGGCCAGCGCACAGCACCAGTGCCGCCGGGATGCCGAAGGCAAAAGCCAGGTGCAGCGGCAGGTTGTGCGCGTGGCCCAGGATGTCGCAGAACCGCGGGCCAGGGTAGTCGGTCATGTAATGCGCGAATTTGAGCTCGCCCCAGCCCCAGCCTGTCCAAGGGTTTTGGCTGATCAGGTAGAGCACATTACGCCAGAGCACGCTGCGCGAGCCGCAGCCGTCGAGCTCGCCCATCCTGGCCACGGCGCTGTTGACTTCGGCGCCGGTCCAGGTGGCCAGGGCCTGTGGCAGCACCAGCCCCGCCAGCAGGTACACCAGCAGGGCCCAGATCATCAGTGGCCAGGACCCCGCTGCCGCACGCTGCTGCCTACCCATTTGCCACAGCAGCCACAGGGCGGGCAGCAGCAGCCATTGCAGCAGCCCCGTGCGTGAGCCGGTGGCAGCATTGCCTGCCGCCAGAAAGGCCAGCATCCAGACGGCGTGGACTGTGTTCAGTCCCTGGCGGTGCCACCACAGCACGGCCACCGCACCGATGCTGGTCAGGGTGGCGAGCTGGTTGCGCTGGCGCAGGTTCCCCAGCGCATCGCCCAGATAGGCAGGCACATGCACCCAGCCACCCAGTCGGGCCGCTTCACCAAAGTACTGCAACAGGCCCATGGCGCTGCTGAGCACAGCGGCAATTGCCCAGCCCCGGGCCAGCTCCCCAGCGCTGGGCCAGCGGCCCAGCGCTGGCAGCAGCGCCAGTGTGGCCCAGCTCAGCAGCAGCGGCACGGTGTTGGATTGCGGACCGGGTGCCCAGGGCTGGACCCAGGGCAGCGCCAGCAGCAGCACGACCCACAGGCGCGGCGTGGTGTCATCGGCTCGCAGTTGCATGGGCCCAGCTCAAAGCAAAGCGCAGCCCGGAGGCTGCGCAGAAGGGCTTGAATGGACCGGATTCAGGACGCTTTGCATGAAGCCGGCAGGTATTTGACGGGCAGCGCTTTGCTGGTCGCCGGTCCACAGCGCCAGCCGCTCACATTCTTGCCGCCATCGCTGCTGCCATTGATGGCGGTGTCGCCACTGGCCAGGGGCGTGAGTGCAATCGCATTGGCCGAGGCGCTGGTGCTGCCGCGCAGGGCCTCGTGGTTACCGGAGACGGTGATCACGCCGTTGCCATCGACCGCGATGCCGCTGACGTATTTGGAGGTCTGGCTGTCGCAGGCCTTGGGCAGGGCTGCAGAAACGTCGGCCCCGGATGCCGAACTGATGGCCTCGGTCACGGCGGTCTTGCAGCCGTTGGTGGCCAGCAGCATCTCGGAGACTTTGGCGCGGATGGTGTAGTCCTGATACGCCGGCAGGGCCAGCGCCCCCAGAATGCCGATGACCGCGATCACGATCATCAGCTCGATCAGGGTCAGGCCCCGTTGCGTGGATTGGCTCATGTCATCCTCCCTTGGATGTGGTTATGTGGACAGCCATGGTACGCCATGGCTTGTCTCAAACCAAGGGCATTCAGGCGGCTGTTTCGGCTTTTTTGCCGGCAAAGCCTTTGCCGATCAGGAGCACCAGCAAGGCGCCTGCGATGCCCAGGCCATAGTTCCAGGCCTTGTCCTGCGGGATGTAGCTCACCAGGCCCGGGTCGGTGTGGATCATGGTGCCGGCAATCCAGCCCAGGAGCATGCCGCCCAGGGTGATGATCAGCGGGAAGCGGTCCATGAGCTTGAGCACCAGCTGGCTGCCCCAGACGATGATCGGGATGCTGACCAGCAGGCCGAAGATGACCAGCGGCATCTGGTGCTGCTCACCGGCACCCTGTGCCGCACCGGCAATGGCGATCACGTTGTCGATCGACATGACCAGGTCGGCCACGATCACGGTCTTGACCGCACCCCAGAGCTTGTCGCTTGCCTGGATGTTCCCATGTTCGTCTTCGTCCTGGGGCATCAGCAGTTTGACGCCGATCCACACCAGCAGCACGCCTCCGACCAGCTTGAGATAGGGAATGGCCAGCAGCGTCAGGGCAAAGGCGATCAGGATCACCCGCAGCACGATGGCGCCTGCGGTCCCCCAAAGAATGCCCTTGGTCCGTTGTGCCTCGGGCAGTGAACGGCAGGCCAGGGCGATCACCACGGCGTTGTCGCCGCCGAGCAGGATGTCGATCAGGATGATCTGGCCTACGGCAACCCAGAAATGGGCGGTCAGAAATTCTTCCACGTTGTTCCTCTTGTGGCCCGCATCGGTGCTGCAGGCATCAGGTTGTCAAAAAAAGCAAAAGCCGGATTGTCCCGCAGGACATCCGGCTTGCGTATTGTGGCAAACCACAGCATCTGACTTCTGCGGGACAGGCGCTAAACCCATGCCCCCGCTTGGGTCGTTCAGGCGCAGAGCTGAAAACCTGTTCCTGAAAGCGCCGATGGCATGAGGGACGTAACTGAGTTCCGTCCCGCCACGTCCTTACTTGAGCTGGGCCTTGAGCAGCTTGCCCAGTTCGGACGGGTTGCGTGTGACCACGAAACCACACTCTTCCATGATGGCCAGTTTGGCATCGGCGGTGTCGGCACCACCGGAGATCAGGGCACCTGCGTGGCCCATGCGCTTGCCGGGAGGAGCGGTCACGCCAGCGATGAAGCCGACGACCGGCTTCTTCATGTTGGCCTTGCACCACTGGGCGGCTTCGGCTTCGTCCGGGCCACCGATTTCGCCGATCATGATCACGGCATCGGTGTCCGGATCGTCATTGAAGGCCTTCATCACGTCGATGT
>JACCDV011244822.1_pt1 | contig 12827 bp, 7 predicted proteins | sample 7446131 | NCBI WGS metagenome assembly JACCDV01 (sample SAMN15323448, study PRJNA562643) | freshwater metagenome | isolation source: river surface water | place: USA:Blue River Watershed | collected 2017-08-17 | reverse complement strand
ATAATATTTACCAAAGAAATATTATGGAAAAGCCAAGCCATTTATAGGTATCTCTTAGAAGAGTAATTAGTAATTATAGAAATATTTATACTAACATAGTGCTGCATCGACAAAAAAATGGAGCACAAAACATTTGTTCCATGCCCTAATAACAAAGCTAGGTGAATGGGGGTTGTTGAATGTTTCAGTAAGCGAGAATAGTAATCACGGTGTATCGTTAAAACCACTGCTATTATTTCATCATGTGATTGTTGAATCTTAATATTATAACAATGATAATCTGAGTCGTATTCTGCTATAAATAGTAATTATCAACATTCAATAGAAGGCCCGATTCCTCCCCTTTATCGTCTTTATCATGTTGCTGTTGTATGTTTGGAACGAACAGTACTCCTCAAGACTCATCACCTACAGATCCTACTCCTCGCTTATTATCGGCTTCTACTCCACTATCTTCAAATCGAAGAAAGTCGCAGCGTACTGCACCACGGGGAGAATATCGAAGAGGGAAAAGCCAAAGATATGCTCCACAAACGATCGGAAGAGATTATTGAGTTAGTTATGCTAATCGAGAAGGTAGAGAGAACTACCTGGGAATTCAGACACTATTTGTTTGGTGAGGTATATCTTCAGCTCCTTCCCCACTATGAGGTACATGAGGGCACAGACCAGCATCCTCGGCTTGTATTGGGTGGTCTGAATATCGATCACTGTGCAGTCAATGAGCTGCATCATCTCTTTGAACAACCTATAGGAATTCTCGTCGAGCTGCTTGAAAAAGACTTTATTGCTCATATCGAACACTGGATGATGAGCAGCATATTCATTCTGCATGAGGAATGCATCCCATTGGGTCATTATCTTGTTGGCCAGGTCGTAAAAGGTTGGAGGGTTCAATCGGAACTTCAAACACTTCATAACATCAAATGTACTCTTGTGATCTTTATCTATAAATCGTGGATATCTTAGACTGTGCATGAGTTGTTGGTGGAGTAGGCAAACTCTTGAGATTCCTTGCATTGGAACTCCTCAAGCTTAGAAGCGATGAACAATACAGTTGCTCCTATGGCTTGAAGCAGTGATTTAGCAATATTGCTTGTTTTTTATAGATAGTTGTCTAAGAGAACCACAGCAATATGAAAAGTCTACATAAATAGTATCGTTACATTTCTCTGAAGTCTGAACTCGTAGCTAAGTTGCCTCATCCAATCTACAACGATGGCCCTGCTAAGCCAACTTATATGCCGCTGGTTTGTCTATATGTACCCCGAGTTCACTAAATACTCTTCCTGCTTCTGGCAAAAGACTTGAAGGAACTCAATCTCTGCATTGGCATTTACTATTTTCTACAAATATTCAAATTATTTCAAATCCTTGCCATCGCTCTTCTTCTCAGGCTTTTTGCTTTTAGTGAAATCGAATTTAGTGGTGTGTTTCTTTTCTGGAGGTGGCTTTTTTTAAACTGGTTTAAAATCAAGTTATTCAGTGCATGCGAAATCATCAATTTAGTAGTTATTAGATATTGTTTTGTTGGCCAAAGGCTTGACATATCTTTCCTTTTTGTCTGCTACTCTCTCGATGAGAGGCTTATCAGGCCGAGTGAAAGTGGAGGGGATGATGGGTTTATCTTTGTCAATTTGGGAATAGTTCTTATTAGGCTGTGTAAACTTTTTTGTCTAGCATCCGTTCATAAAATTACTCCCCTCAAAATAACTTCCGCCTTCCTTTACTTTTAACCCGTTGTTCCTAACATACCCGAACGTTAGTGGCTTCGCGTGGTTTGTTTGCAGGTTGGCTTGGTTGGATTGATACCGATCGTTGGATACATAATTTTGTTTGTCTGCTATCAAATAGGTATTGGGAAGATTGACAAAATTATTGGTAAACTTGCCAGTTTCGTACTCGACAGTGGTGTTGATTTCTTGATTGACAATATTTTTCGATTTATTGTGGTAGTCGACATTGTACTTCTAATTTTCCTTGTCCCTGATTTCCGAAAACTTTTTATCCTTTATGAGGGGCTGGTTGTGCTGCAGCCCACTCTTGTTCTTGACGAAATATCGATGCTTGGTCTCTTCGAAACACATCAATTTGAATTTATAAATTAACGATTTATATCCAATAATATTATCACTCATGGCAAATCACCTACTGTCCCTGCGTCGAACGGTATATCTTGTCCCAGACCGTGCCCTCCCTCGCATCGCTCCACCCTATCACTATCGCCTACACCTGCAGGTTCTCGCACTTACGCAGCAGGTAGTATATTTCTCTCATCTTCTCTTTCTACTATTTGGAGCAGAAGACCTATTACTATTCACTGCCCTATCTCTACTATTATACTATGTTTGCACCCACACTGAAGTAGTATTTGCTTGCTCCCTTCAGTCCTTAGAATGCAGCGCTGAATGAGATGAAAGCAGCATTACTAAGGCTAAATATGTGAGAGGTTGATGTGTTCTCATATAAGGGGGATAGTTTTTGCGTATGTATGTAATAGCATGGCAAATAAGGAGCGTAATGCTTTAGTAGCTGTCCTGGGGCCTGCATATTTGTGTGTTATTTCTCTACCCGTTTGTGGACTATTACTTTTGGAAGCTAATTTTAGGGTAATGTTTTCTTAAGATAAGACTGTAAATGCTTGACAGATAAACTGCCCTATCTAAAGACATGTAACTAGTCACCTACTACCTTCACAACTGTGCTCTACACTCCGAATTCACATCTTTTACCATCAACTATGGAGATCTCACAATCGTAGAAATCATTGAAGACATGCACAGGTTCTGTCGGACTCACATGGCTAAATAGGTTTGCGCTTGGTGCTCCAATCGGAACCCCACTGTGTTAGATTAGTAGTCGAGCGTATGGATGCTTAGGTGCTCGTATGCCTACAAAACCTGTTTGGGCTGTCACCATCAAAGGCAGAAGCTAAAGATTGGCTTTTAATATGACTGTTAATGGTCCTGGCCAAAACTGCTTGGTTAATATTTGAAAAATCTTTTTTTAATGGTCATTCATTAGGACCAACTTTTATCCCTGCTGAGCATCAAGGACATGAACTATAATAGGATCAGTGAGAGGGCGTTTTTTAGTTTAATAAATGCTTAGCAGTGCTTGCTAATTATAAGCATTGGCTCCTAATCCATATACAGTCTAGGTTGGGAATGCCACAAGCTTTCCCTATTTTATTAATGCCGCAGCCTATTGTAACTCATGCTATTGGAGTATCCTTGCTTTGATGTTGGATGATTATTTAATGGGCTTTATGAGTTCGCTGTTGTATTTGTTGAGGAAGTGCTGTAACTGTTGCTGTTGTTTCTCCTACATTTCTTTTATATGATAATAATTAACAAATATCAATTCTTTTATAGTCTGTACTTATTGCCCAATACTGATCAACAATCAATAACAATATTGGCATATCAATAATACTCTCCATAATTTAAGGAATTTGATAATTGCTTTGTTGTAAATTTGAGCTGTAAGTGCATACCAGAGCGTTCTTATGCTAAGGCAAGAGCAATTGTCAGCAGAGAAAAATAAGATAGGGTTGTGCTAGCAAAAGAACTCTTGTTTTTTGAAATTATATCAATAATAATTTTGTCTTGATGATGTATGCGGAAGATAATATAGCTTTTTAGTTTTCAAACGAAGAGGGAGACAATTTTCTTAACAGTCTTCTCCAGCCAAACCAAGAGTTTTAATCTTTGCCCCTGGGGTAGCTTTAAAAACTAATCAAATAGCCTTCAAATCCTGAATTGAATGAACCATAGGCAGAATATAACCGCTAATTTTCCCTAACACTCCTAGAAGTACACTCCTCGTTATTCTTAGAGGGAATAGTTCAATTATAAGTTGCCGGAGAGGCCGTTCCAGTAGCAGGGGGAGGAAGATGCGATCCTGATTAAGACATTAAGTAAGAGGATTGAGGAGGAGAGCAGCCATGGTTCAAGGAAAGAACAAAAGATCGACAAACTTGCCTACCAATAGTAATCAAGAGCTGCCAAAATACAACGGTATAGGGATAAAAAAACCAAAAGGAAGTGGGGACGAAAGGTCTTTTATGATTGTAGAAAAATAGTCGCTGATAAGCGAGAACGAGTCAACGGACGTTTCGTTAAGAAATCACCATTTGTGCACCCTATCGAGTCAATCCACAAAAATAGTCTGGCTACTGGAGAAATAGAGATTCCTAAATAACTTTATGAGTCATCTAGGTTTTTCGAAGTTGAGTAACTCTTTTTACCATGATCTCGATTAACTTACTTATCTTTTAGCCTTCCGCTTTTATTGTCTTTGGGATTTACATTTAATTATGCTTTACGATGGATTAATCAGTTATTAGAATATAAATTGATGAAGAATCAAGCCAACAGTAAAGAAGTTCACAAAAAACATACAGTCAAAGAATAGCCTCGAACAGCTACAACTGGTCAATTGAGCAATCTAATCAAAAAAATGAGCAATACGATTAAAGTAAGTATTCAAACCAAATCCATCATTCTAAATTCACATCGAGGAAGTAAACCTCTCGTTTAATCTTTAAAAACTCCTTTGTAAACTGGTAATCACTCGCGGTATGTTTAATCTTAAATAGTAAGCACAGCATGGGAAGTACAAATGTAGCGATGATGTCATGCAGATCTCATCTCAATAAATAGACAAGGGAAAGCAAATAGTTGAAATCTAAGAGATAAAGAGAGCACAACAGAAGCAATTCCACTGTTTCCAAAAAATCCAATAAAGAAATGAAGAACTGCTTTAAAATCGATCTATCCAAACTCCAGGCCAAAGAATAAGTCATCAGCAATATAAATTTCTAGAGCAAATAGGTGAATCGATAAAATTTTGATTGTCAATATGTAATTGGTAAGGGAGGCTTCGGTAAAGTATGGAGCGTAAAGCTTAAAAAGACACAAACTATCTATGCGATGAAATAGATGCACAAGACCAAAATCATCGGCAAGAAAAGTATCCACTCCGTATTAAATGAAAGATAGCTGTTGTCCAAATTGAAACACCCTTTTATTGTCAACATGGCCTATGCCTTTCAAGATCGATAGAATCTATATTTGATCATGGATCTGCTCGTGGGTGGAGATCTGAGATATCACATGGGCTGTCGAAGAAGATTCAAATAGAGCTAGGCCAAGTTTTTCATAGCCTGCATATTAATTGGTCTTGAATTCCTACACCTAAACAATATAATCCATCGAGATATAAAGCCTGAAAACATTGTCTTCGATGACCGTGGATACCTGAGAATAACAGATTTGGGCATCGCTAGGCAGGTCAAGCCTAATAATAGTGCTGATACAAGTGGAACTCCTGGGTATATGGCCCCTGAGGTCATGTGCAGGCAGGATCATTCGTTCCCAGTCGACTATTACGCAGTAGGAGTAATTGCCTATGAGCTCATGCTTGGCAAGAGACCGTATTACGGGAGGAATAGGAAAGAAATAAGGGATCAGATTCTGAGCAAACAAGTTCAAATTAAGGCTTAGGAAATACCTCCAGGGTGGTCCATTTAGGCAGCTGATTTTATCAACAGAGTAACTATTTTCTTAATATAGATGATTCAAAGGAAACCTGCTCAGAGGCTTGGCACATAGAATGGAATAACATAAATAAAAGATCACCCTTGGCTGAAGAACTTTACTTGGACTGCTATGCTAAAGAAAAATATGCCTTCACCTTTTATTCCAATCAATGTTTTAAATAGCAAAGATTACAAGGATCAAATCTCCTCTTCTAGTGAGTAAGAGGGTGAGGATGAGAATAGGCTACTCCTACGCAAGAAGAGTGTCGAGCAACTCTTTTAAGGATACAGCTATTACTGCAAATAGGGCCTAAAAAAATAGGTGGGAAAGTAGAAGCCAAGAAAAATGAGTATGAATGCTAATACAACAGCCAATACACACAATTCCTACCAAGACGAGAAATAAAGCCATCGAGGAAAAGTGAAAGCCAATAACTATCTCAAACCATACTGACCTATCCAAGCTGATCCATGGATTACTTCTTATTCATCAAACATATATAATTGAATTGATGATCTAATAGCAATAATATTTTGGCACTGAGAAGGAGTACAAGAATACTCTCATAGCCATCAGGCCACATTTCTATTACTCAAATCTACAACAGGTCGAACAAATCCTTTCAGAGAACATTAAAGTACTCTCTAGCTTAGCATAGAAATTTGAAGCAGAGTAAGACGAAGTCAAAATCAATCACAACAATCTTAATTCAAAGTTATAAGTATCCCTTAAAAAGAAGACGATACATAAGCCACTGCACCTGATTAAAATGAGAAGAAGAGTAAATAAGAAAACGCAATAAGTGTCATACGTCATATAGCAATCAAACATTATCAAGACCATCTATGAATATTAAGACATGTGTGACTTCGTTAGTAGCTAGGGATCCAACCTAATTGATAATTAATCAAGATATTCTTTAGACAAAAACATGTTATTAAACTTTGTAAAGGGTAAGCAATATATAACTTTAGAGAAATTAACGAGGAGGGTCAACTCTTAAAATGCCAAAGAAGATGACTAGCAGCTCAAGCATTTGATACGACCTGAATACTTCCTCAAAAGTTTTAATCACAATCCTCCCAAATGCGAGTAATACTTAGCTAAGATAGTTTCTTCGTAAATAAGGCCAAGACAAAATAAGAAAAACCATTTAACAATTCCTTCAATATCAGCTTCTAATAGCCAATCCCGACCTTATCAGTATAAATCCCGTCTCACATCCGTGATAGTGATCTTTTTCTTGTCTTGGAACGATACTTTAATAAAAGGCCATGCTGGCTGAAAAACACACTATTGTATGTGTTGAAACAGGAGGGATACTCTCATTTTACAAACAATTAACTCAAAAATACGCTAAAATACCTTTGCTACACTTTCAAAAATGGGCCATGGAAGCATACCTTTTGTTCATTCGGCTTCGATCCAAGAAAAACATACAAATCGGTAATATACCAGAACGTCTCCTTAAAGCTCAAGAAGAAGTAGGCATAAGACTACGAATAAGATATTGAATAAGATATATACGATCCCACATTTAACGATATCTCAAACAGATGTATGCGTGCCTACCAACTCGGCGATATCAACCTGGAGTCAATAAAAGAAATAATAAACGGAAAACTCATTTCTGAAGAAAGCTAATGCACCAAAGAGCATGGCTGGCTCAGCCCCAATTAGCACAACCACATCTTAAAGATACTCAGATAGTACAAGGATAAAAAGAGTAAATGATGTTGTTAGTACTCAAGATAATAATAGCATTTATAGTTTACCATTGCTTTTAATAAATTCTCGTAAAATGATCATTAGTACATATTTTTTCGATCCTCGAATTATGGGGAGGTGAGAGAAAAGTGAGGAATGGGCTATCTTTTAATCCCCTCTGGGATTTTAAACACCCTTTATTAATTCATTCGCTATGTATACTCCATCTAAGGAGGAGGATTCGGCAATATCTGCTGAGATGCAGCCTATTTGTCTTGGCTTTTTGCAATAATACTAGTGGGTTGTTCTCGAATGCGAGAGAGATTACTTCTTTTTATATTGTGAGTGCTTGACTTATTTTTTTACACATTTCTCTTACTATAAGTACACCCCATTTTAAATATTTAATCGAATTTGTTATTGATCCCCTTATTTATGAAATATACAGATGATCTATTCCCATCCATAGCTATTCTTTCCCCTTTAAACTGTCATCTGTCAGGATGTGCCTGAGTTTCATCAAGTAAGTTGTGTATTTTATTGTGATTATATTATCAAAATATGTTAATCATATGGCTTCCCCTACTCATACTGACACTGAACTTGAATTAGGTCACTTGCTGGACTACCTATACTGACATACGAACAGGTAACGTTTTACTCATCTAGGAAGAGTGGACTTGTTTAACTCTGTAACCTCATCCGGCAGTGTATTGACAAGTTCCTCTGCCCCTCAGAGCTACAGTATAACCTACATTGGCAGTATTTCTCAGACAAAGAATTCGGGACTGGGGATCGTAGGTTTCCAAACCTACGTGACAAACAGCTTTTCGATTAATCTAACCATAACTAACTTCATAACTACCTCAATGACAATTACAGGGAGGGTCCTAGATGATACAAGTTTGACTTACCTGAGCATAAACTACATTGCAGTTGGCACTGCAGCCTATTTCTTAGAGGTTCAGTTCTACTGTACTCAACATCCATAACGTAGGTTTTTTACCAACCATCCTATCAACTGGCACTGGCACACGCACCTAAACAAAAACCAGCACCACTACCTTCACCAACCTTGCGCTTTCCTGCAATGTCTATCTCTCAGGCTGGAGGCTGACAAACACTGCAGGAATCAACAACTATCTCTCAAGTTCAGTCACATGTCCAACTGGCACCTCCAACCTCAACTATGCCTTCGTGGCCACTGAAAACAACCTGGCCACCCAGATCTGCTACACCACAGTGATATTCTGCGATGTGTGCACTAAATCCTCGACCAACTATATGGAATGGGGGGAGACAGGACAGACAACTCTCAGCTATTCCTTGCTGCCCTTAGCCAGCAATATAAATAGCGCTACTCTATCTCGCTACACTTAGAATAACAGGATGTTTTGGGGAATCACTTCCTTCAATATGAGCAGAGGATTCATCCACGGATTTAACTTTCAAAACGATTACTACTCAACATCAGGAGCGAACCTCAACACCAACTACCTAACCTATGTCAACCAAGGCACCTATGAAATTATCCTCACTCACTTCTACATCGCCACCCGCGATTGCAATCTCACTAACCAATAGTTCTTCCAAGTCCCCACCCAGACATGTGTAACTAATAATTGCTGGAGTAATCTCACATATACACTTAATGGATCGAACAACCAGTACTGCACCTATTGTGACTATACTTGCTTGACCTGTGATGGCTCCCTCAGCACCAACTGCAAGACCTGCCTCAATACCACCTTCAGGTCCCTCAGCTCCAACTCATGCCCCTGCCAAACAGGCTACATCGACATCGGCGTGGCCACTTGCTACCCTTGTGATTACTATATATCGGGATGCACTGCCTGCACGTCAACCACATCTTGCACCTCATGCTCTTCAGGGTTTACACTGACTGCTCTTGGACAATGCCAGTGCACAACTGGATTTCTAGTGACTGGAGTCTGCACTACCATCGTAGGATGCATCAGTGCAACCAATCTCCAGGGAAGCGTATATTGCTTGGCTTGCAATACCTCCTCAAATTACTATCGATCCTAAAATTTTACTTGTCTCTGCAACTCAGGGTTTACAACCAGCGCGACTCAGGAATGCATTATTATCTGCGGAGATGGGATCATAGTCAACGGATAGGCTTGTGACGATGGTAATCTTATAAACGGAGATGGATGCAGTGACTTGTGCACAGTCGAGACCAACTTTTACTGCGATAACTCAGATCCTCCCAGTGAATGTTTCATTATCACAAATGTAACAGCCTAGTTAAAATATGTTTAAAGAGTCTTAACTGCTAATAGAGCCACATTTGTCATCGATTTATAGCCTGAATATGACTAGTATAGTAATATGGACTTTCTAGGATATGTCTCAACTGATATGCCTTGCAGTTAAGTTACTTATGCTTATACTGATGACCTTTTGGTATTCAACTGCTCCTATTCCAAAACCATTGAGGGCAGTACTTATACATTCAATCTAACATTAGATCCAAGATACTTTGCAAACAATACTAAGGTCTCTCTGACAATTCCTGCATCAGGCATGAACGCAAAACTGACATATGACAACAATTACAATATGTATACCCCTTTACAGATGTTGGTATTAGTCTTAGATATTATTGCTATAATTGTTCTGCTGGCTTCTTGTGTGACAGAAAGAATGATAGGGGTTTAGATGATCCAAACCCTACAGTCTGTGCTTTATTCGATGGCTTTGATGAAGACTTGTCCATCGACATTAGCCCCACTTCAATCCTTGAGGTACAGCAATGGATATAACTAACTAAACGGTGTTGACCCTATTAGAAGGTATACCTACGCATTTTCAATCGGATAAGTAGGCTTAGACCAATAGTTTCTGCTCAACTACAACATATCATACTTCATCCTCATCTTAGTGATCCTTCTTCTGCTTAGCTTCAAAGTGCTTACGGCCAAGTTCGAACTTGACAAGTTCAACTAGGAGAAGGAGTTCAACCGCAAGATAGAGATGGACTAAATGCACAAGAGCTACAAATACTTAAAGAAGGGATTTAAGATCATATTCTAAAGAATCTTCTTTGTATTGTGCTTCATGAATATGTTCCTGGTAATGTTCGCAGTTGGCGTCCAATTCTCAAGCCTGCAACAGGCATACAACATGATGACAGGGGAGTTCAACTTGCTGGCTTGCGGAGTAGCCATCTGTATTTTGGTGACATTCTTGTCAATGGTCATTATTAACGGGTATTACCCTGTGATTCGACTATTTCCCATGTTCATGAAGGAGAATTATCCAGTTTACTATGTGGTCTATAACTCAACATTTATATTCATGATCGCCTACCTCTATACAAAGACTTGGGTATTATACTTCCTATTGCTAATGGCTATTTGCAACCTAATATACTCCATGACGTACATGCCCTATCGTTAAAAATTGCATAACCTAACCCTTGCAATAAATCAAAGCACAATTATCTTAGCCTTGGCTACCTATCTCTACGAAGAATCGACTCCAGTGACAAACAACAATGAGGGAATATTCACAATTACGGTGTTGATTATCATCGTGATGCTTTACATCTGTGTGATTCTGAGCATATATCGTCTCTATCGATTCTACCAATACATGAAGATTAATAAGCTGTCTTATGACCTTGAAGAAGAGCAGGACAAATCTGACAAAAATACAAAGCAACCCTTAAGATAAAACTAAAATGATGTCTAAAATATGGATAACGAAAAAATATAAGGGCTAAAGACATCAAAGGCTCTACAGCCTTTCCAAAGGGAAATGTATTAAGAAGCGAAATTGAATAAAGGACCTCTCAACTCAGCCAAAGTCAGTGAAAATGGTGATAATAGTCGATAAAAAAATAACTTATCTAAATCAAGAAGGCAAAACGAATAAGATGTCGATACATTCAGTAAAAATAAATCCAAAAATAGTCCCTTTGAAATAGACCCGATTGATCCCAACCCCAAAGAAGTGAGGGCCTCAAGGTCTCCTTACAATGAGTTTGGATAGATCAAGCTTCATAACCATAAAGACGAAGAGTAGGAACGTGACGCCTTGAAAGAGATAAAGGCCCGGCTTAGAAAAGACTTCTATCATAAAGTGAGGCAAACTTAGTACAGAGAAGTATCTGAGAGGGAATAGTTGTTAAACAAAAGAGTTGATAAGCCTGTCAATTTCGAGCCAAGCGATTACAATGAGTGATTTCTGCCTGAATTATAGATCATTTTGAAATAGTAATTGGTTGATTTAATATAATATACTTTGTTATTGTCAGTTGATGCTCAAAAGACGATCCACTTTAGAACACTAATAAAAATCCAAACGGCATAAAATCACATAATATCTCTTAGAACTCGATCGATGCATGCGTAAGCATAGGCTTAGTTAGAAATACCAAATGATAGCAAACTTATCATCAGAAAAAGGATCAAAGAAAATGAAGAGGAAATCATCAATTTATTCGAAGCTCATAGAAAAGATAAAAATTATCATGAGTTGCAAATAAAGCTGCGAAAAATTATCCAAAATTAGAAAAATCAAGAAAAACGATTCACCATCCATCATGGATAACGAAACAAATCATAGTACAATCAACGAATATATTCCCAAAATTCACAAAATGGGTCTTTTAAAAATTCAATAAAAGGGAGTCCTGAGAAGGAAGAAGCCAAAAAAGCCATGATTGTATTCGACATAAGTGAGCTAAAAAGAAAGATGGGCGAATGCTAAAAAGATACTAAATCAACCCGTCAACTTGCTGCCTCAAAGAGCAAGAATCCAATGAGGATGAACTCTATGGCAAGAATCAACACATCAATCAACAAAAGTAGATAGTCTTCCTTCGATAGACTACCACTCAAAGATCAAAAATATCCCAATCCCCCATCCAATAAATACTCTCATCAAGTAAAGCAGATGCCTACGAAGATTGCCTTGAAAATCAGTGATAAAAGAAGTCCTAATAAATAGAATTCTTACAATAATGAGTACAGTAGATAACAAAAGACTACAAAGGATAATATAAGCTATTCATCAAATATTAAAAATCTTCTAATGACTAAACTCAAAGATCAAAAGCAAAAAATAGCTCTCAAAGAAAATACAGAGGAATACCTTCCAAGTAACAGATCTACTCAAATCTATGAGCAAACAGCTATAAAGAGATCAGCAAGGCCAATGGTAAGAGATTAAATTCCATTGTCGCCATCCAAAATGTGCCAAAACTATGAGAGATTTCCTATTTATATTCAAGCAGTGGAAGAATCATAGGATAACGAGCAGAAGACATAAAAAAAGATAGAGGATTATGGATACAAAAACCATAATGGGAGCAAGTATGAAAGACTATAGACATTGAACAGTGAGGAGAAGTACGGACAGTTCTACTTGAAGATAAAAGACATAATAAATAACAAAAATTACTGAATTGATTTTATTAGCTTATCTTTATTGCTAGTTTCTACTTCACTTCTTTAAGAACAGAAACAACAATTCCACAATATATCCGCATTTTTATAATTAATCTAAATTTCTATATCAAATGGGGTTGGGGTTGGGGTTGGGGTT
>JACCDV010939870.1_pt1 | contig 12828 bp, 10 predicted proteins | sample 7446131 | NCBI WGS metagenome assembly JACCDV01 (sample SAMN15323448, study PRJNA562643) | freshwater metagenome | isolation source: river surface water | place: USA:Blue River Watershed | collected 2017-08-17 | reverse complement strand
GAAAAAAAGGCTACAGCTGTAGAACCAGGATCACTGAGTGAATTTTTTAAATATCTGACAGCAACTTGCTCATTTTTCTCGGAAGTTGCAATAAATGATACGAGAATTTCAGCTAGATAAGTAACTGAGGCGACAACAGGCATCGCTACTGCCCAAGAAATAAAACCTATTTCTAGATCTTCTTTATAAGAGAGGGAGCCGGGAAATGTTTTGTCTTTCCAAATCTTACACATTTGGGATCTGTCTTGCTTATAACAATAAATAAATAAGACGATTCCTGATATCAAGAAAGTTGCTATATGACCTATAAGAACATAAGATTTTCGAAAATCTAAAGGAATTAAGCGATAAATAAAAGAGAGTAGGAGAGGAAGGGCTAAAAAATAAAAAGTAATAAAGATAAAAAAGGAAGCGAAAACATCTTGCAAGAAGACTTCAGGTCCCTCAAAGCTTTTGTAGGGTAGAGAGTAATATCTATTTACATAGGCTAGTGATGAGATAATAAAAGAAAGAGCTAGAAAAAAAGCCATTCCAGCCAAATTATCTGACAGAAGATTTGAGATGAAAGAAATCATACCTTTGCCAAAAGAATGTATTCTTGAATTTGCTTTGAAACTTTTTTTGTTATATGAGTATGGGCAGTGCCAAGTGGTGATAGAAAAAAGGTTGCTTTGCTAAAAGAGTCGCTTCCGTAGTTAATTTTTAGAGAAATACTGAATGACTCTTGAATGAGCTCTTGCAAAATTACTTTGGGATCGGGGCTTCTTATATCAATTACATGAACTCTAAGGGCCATGTCAAGAGTATAGGATTGAGGTGGAATCTTTGATGGTTTTGGGGTTAGGTTGTGTTCAACAAGTTCGATAAATACGACAAATTCAGAAGAGGAGGCATTTTCATATAACCAATGAACATCTTCAATCAAGGGATTAATTTCGGATAAGTCTGAAAGGTGTTTTCCTAAAACAGAAAAGTCTTTTGTAACGTAAAATTGTTTTGTTTCTAAGAATCTGTCTGATATGATTTCAGTTAATTCATCAGAAAGGCTCCAAGGCATCTGTTTCACTTTCGAAGTAATCACAGGAACAATTGCAACCCTCGGTTTTGCCGCTCCTGTATCGTGATACCGAAACTCATTTGCAGAAAAATGCCTCTCTGCACACGAGACAAAAAGAAATGAGAGCAATAACATTTTCCACATATGTTGATCGTAGCATAACTTAATGTCTACAGGCAATGAGAAATGATTTGGCTGGGATTGTTAATACGGTTTTAAAAGCAGATTCATTGTTTGTGGAAAGGACGATTTTCCAGTGGGAGGGCTCATAGGAAGGGAGTAGTAGCGGTTCATGTGAAGCATTGCATATAATCAAATAAGAGTTTTTTAGAAGGAGCGCAACTACGTTTGGCTTCATAATAACAGGGATTGCCTCCTCTTCTGTAAAATATTTGTCTGTTCGGTAGAGGGGTGTTTGTTTTCTTAAGGCAATTAGGGATTGTAAAAATTCGAAGATTTCAGATCTCTCATTCCAATTAAACCAGCCTAATTCGTCCTGACAATATGTGTTATTATTTCCAAAATTTGTATGGCCGTATTCATCACCCATGCGGATCATCGGAATTCCAATTGCTAATAAATTGACAAAGAGAAGGTTTTTCATTTGAGTATTTCTTAAGTAGGAAATATTTAGATCTTTTGTAGGTCCTTCAATTCCATAATTATAAGAACTATTGTCGTTATCGCCGTCTCTATTATTTTCTCCGTTATTTTGATTATGCTTTTGATTGTAAGAGACTAAATCATTTAAGGAAAATCCATCGTGGCAAGTTACATAGTTGACTGTTTTTGTTGTGGGTGATCCTTTGGGAAAGAGGTATTTAGATCCTAAAAACGAGTCTTTAAAAAACTGTTCTTGCATAGCGTCGCCCTTGACAAACCGGCGCATGGCAGTTTTAAATGAGCTATTCCATGCAGAGCAATTTTTAAGATGAAAGCCGTTTAACAAATTCAGACCAAAACACTCCCATGGTTCTAGGATGAGCTTGCAATCGGATAAAATAGGATCTGTTGTAAGTAGTTCAAAAAAGGGAGGAGAGTTTAGAGGGAGGCCATCTTTACTTCTTGCAAAACAACCGCCTAGATCGAATCGAAATCCATCAACCATGCATTCTTTTGCAAAGTAATGAAGGGAGGAAAAAATAAGATGAGATGTAGCTAAGCTGTTAGCAGATAAGGTGTTTCCGCAACCACTAAAATTCGTGTGAGATTTGTCTTTGTTTAAAATAAAATACGATTCTTTATCAATATGCTCCAGACCAGAGCCTTGACTTGCATGGTTATAAACGACGTCTAAAATCACTTCGATCCCATTTTTGTGACACTCTTTGACCATGGTTTTAAAATCATTTAAAGGTGCAAGTCTATTATTTGATGTTGCATATCTTTTTGTAGGACAAAAGAAATTGGTCGTCATGTAACCCCAGGTGTTCCAAAGTCTTTTTCCTGTTAGAGGGTCTTTTCTTGGGTTTTCGCGCTCATCAAATTCATGGATGGGGAGTAGTTCTATCGCATTAATTCCAAGGCTCTTAAGATATGGTATTTTTTCAACAATTCCAAGATAAGTTCCCGGGTGAGAAACTTTACTGGATGGATGTTTTGTAAAACTTCTGACGTTCATCTCGTAGATAATGAGATCTTGTTTTAAGATGTTAGGTTTCTCAGTATTTTCCCAGTTAAAGGTGTGATCAAAGGTAAGACAGCATTTGGGGTTATCTTGCCAAATACCCCAACTATTTGGAGTTGAAAGTGCTTTAGCGTATGGGTCTAAAACATGTAAACCATCGACTTCATAAAGATATTGAGTCTCTTCCGAAAGAGGAGCCATTTCTATAGTCCAAATCCCTGGAGCTGTTTTATGTAGGGGTAAGATGTCTAAAGGAAGATTTTTACGGGGGTTAAAGATGATAATTTTAACGGTTTTTGCAGAATTTGAAAAAAGTGAAAAAATAAGTTTATGATCTTTTAATAATGGTCCGAACGTGTGGAATGTAGGGATCAGAGTGCTCATATAATCGGAGTTTAATTAATAAAAATGAAAAATCATAGAAAAAAATTGCAATCTTTAGGTAGAATTGTACATTCTAAAGTTAAGAAGAACCTCTCGTTCTATGGACGCTCTTAGTTTATAGGGTGGGATAACAGAAAATTGCTCTCAAGGAGGACGAATGTCTCGCGAAAATGCCGAAGAAAATTTAAGAGAATTTGGTAAAGAGCTGAATTTAGAGGGTTTAACATTTGATGAGAACCATACGTGTATACTTGGTATCGATAATACATTCTCTCTACATTTAACTTATGAGCCAAATTCAGATAGACTTTATTTATACTCACCAATATTAGATGGGCTTCCAGGCGATACAAAGAGCCGTCTACTTCTTTATGAAACACTTTTAGAGGGTTCTATGCTTGGCGGTCAAATGGCTGGTGGCGGTATAGGTGTTGCTACTAAAGAAGAATTAATTCTTATGCATTGTGTTCTTGAGATGGCTAATGCAGATGCCTCAGCGTTAAGAAGATTTGCTCCAATTTTTGTGGAAGCTGTTGAAAAATGGCGTGAAGTTGCTCAAAAAATTATGGAAGGAAGATTTGATAAAGAGCGTGATGCTCCTAAGCTCCCTACACCTGGATCAGTTTCAGGGGGAAGACCTGGTGGATCAGATTTCCAAAAACCGCCCGGTACCGATTCATACATCAAGATCTAGTTTTATAGGCCCCTATTTAAGGGGCTTTTTTTTATGAAGAGAATTTTGAGAAGAGAGAAGTAAGTTGGTTGAGATAGTAAGATATATCGCCATCTTGTGAGCCTATCCCAGCAGTGATTTGTTTGATGCTGGTCATTACTGTTGAATGGTCTCTTTTGAATATGTCACCTATTTTCATGTAGGGAAGTTTTAACTCTTTGCGTAGTAGGTACATAGCAATTTGGCGGGGCAGGGAGGTTTCTCTTGATTGAGATTTGCTCAATATGTCCTCTTTTTTAATTCCAAATACTTCAGCAACAGAGGATAAGATCTTGTCTGCAGAAAGGCTGTTTTTTAGATCTTGTTCGATAAGCTTTGTAAGCATTGGTTCAATATGCTGCAACTCAACGAGCCCCATAGAAGTGGACTGGTTTGCAATAAAGTCTAAAGCTCTGCTAACAGAGGAAGGGGTGGGAAAATTTTTAATTAGATAGTCGATTACAGCTTTTTTTAGTTTTAATTGGTAAAAAGCAGTTCGTCTTCTGATGAGATCTAATATCATTTCATGATTAATCTCTTTTTCAAAAGGAAGTGTTAAGCCCCATTCAAACCTACTGATAAGTCGGTCTTCAATGTATTCTAATAAGCGAGGGTTTACACTGGAGCTTAAAATAATTTGTTTTCGTGCTGTATGAAGGGTGTTAAATGTATGAAATAATTCTTCCTGCGTAGCAGATTTTCTTCCAAAAACTTCGACATCATCAATAATTAAAACATCTAATTTTCTATAAGTTTGTCTAAATAGTTGCATTTGTCCGTTTCGAATGGCATGAACAACGTGGTCTGTAAAAGTTTCTGCCTTTACATAAAAAACTTGTAAGCCTTGGCTCAGATAAATTGCAGCAGCTGCCATTAATAAGTGAGTTTTACCAATTCCGCTTGGACCATATATGTAGAGAGGATTGAATATTTCAGGGAAAAAGACACCTTTTTGCTTTGTTTCAGGGTCAATTCCTAACAGTTTACTAAAAATGTTGAATGACGTTTTGTTTTTTTCAGTGACGACATAGTGATCAAGAGTTGCATGTGATATAAGAGGGTCTGACTCAAATTTTAGATTAAATGAAAAAGCCTGTTTTTGCTCTACAGGAGTGGGAACAATATCAGGAGAGTTAATTGTAACTTTGATGGGTTGGCCGTTATTATCAAGAAAGTGTTTTTTTGTTAGAGGTGCTATGTGTTCTTGATACCAGGTTAATTGAAAGGAATCTTTCGCTTCAAAATAAATATTACACGCATCAAAGCGAGAAATCTTTAGGGATCTAATCCATTTATCAATGGTTGACTTCCCGAATTTTTCATCTAAGAAAATAAGAAAGTCATCCCAAGCTTTCATGATTTTTTCAAGATTTTAGGGTTGTTTTGAAATCTACGAATCATAAACCACTGTTGTAGCATCCCAAACAGGGTTGAGAAAATCCAATAGATGTTCAATCCTGAAGGCATATTGTAAAACATAAATGTAAATACAATTGTCATTACATTCCCCGCAGTTTTCAGTTGCTGCTGTTGTTCTGTAAGAGGTCCCTTTTGTCCCTGTTGCATAGCGCCTACTTTTGCTTGCAAATACATCAAACCGCCGAGAATAAAAGGTAGTAGATGAAAATTTGTTCCAATAAACACAATTGGGTAATGCCAAGAAAATAAGACGTCAGGAGCTGTTAGATTGTTAATCCAACCGGGAATAAAGCCTACTCCTCTTAGCTCAAATGTCGATTTTAAAAGATCAAACATACCGATTAGGAAAGGGAATTGAATGAACATGGGAAGGCATCCTGAAAAAGGGTTTACTCCTTCAGTTTTATAGAGCATGGCAGTTTCTGTGTGAAGTCTCTTCGGATCTGATTTAAATTTTTCTTGTAAAGCAGTGAGTTTGGGGCTTAATTGTTGCATCTTTGCAGTTGATTTATATGCCCAAGCATTCAAAGGGTAAAGCATCACTCGCAATCCAAGAGTAAGTAATATAATAGAGATTCCCCAAGATTTAGTAATCATGTAAAAAAACTGCATCAAAATAAATAAAAATCTTGAAAAAGGCTCTGTAATGAATGTAATCCAACCTTGAATAATGACAACCTTGGAAAATTCAGGATTTGTACCAATTCCAGTTTTAGGATTGGAAATTAGAGAGTCGACTTCATGTAAAACCTTAGATGAATAAGGGCCTGAATAGCTAATAAATTTTTGATTGGAGCTTTCTTGTTTGTAAGGAATTAAAATTTGATAAGAAGGGTAATTTTTTGCAGGATAGAGGTCATATTCTCTATCAATTAGGGTAAGCCTAGAAGGAGCTGTATCGCCTGCTATAGATTTTATTTTTAGGCTTGCCTTTGAATCATCTACTGGATCGATGATCATTCCAAAAAATCCATTTGCAGTAGACGTCCATAGGGCATTAACTTGATTAAGCGTGGTATCTACCTTGGGAAGTTTGATTTTTTCAACCACTTTTTTCCCTTTTGCATCAGCAGTATAGTATTGGAGAATTGGAGAATAGCTTCCTGATACAAGCTCAACTTCTAAAAGACCTGATGTTACCCATAAATTACCTAAGTTTCCTTGAACGCTTACTTCAAGTTCAAAGGTATAGGGAGTCTCTTTAGGAATCCGATAAGTTTTTGTGATTGTTTGTCCATTTGCTTCAGAAATAAACTCAATGAAATCCTCCCCCATCCGATTGAGTCGGCACCAAGAAGTTTCTCCTAAAGATTTTTCTGAAACAATATTAAAGGCATAGTACTCAGAAGAGAGTTCTAAAATGTTGGTGCCATCATCATTTTTTAAACTTCTTCGAAGCAGCGGAGTGTAGCCGCCCGTTTTGGGGCTTTTATCAACAATCTCTCCATTTTGAAAACCTTTGTAAGAATTAAGTGGGAATTTAGCATTAGAGGGATTTACTTCTTCAATGGTTTTATCAAATTGGATTGGAAGTACAACGCTTTCTTTATTCTCTTTTGAAGCAAATGGAAGGTTAATTTCAGCTACTGAGCCTTCTTTTGAAGAAAAGACGATTTGGAGGTAATTATTTTCTAGGACATAAAAAGTCTCTTTATTAGAGGAATTATCTGTGACTAAAATGGGTTTAACAAAAGGGGAGTTTTCTTTTTTAAAAGATTCAGCAAGAGCTTCTGTTTGTGCTTTAGGCTCTTTTCGATCAAATAAATAATTGTTAATAAAGAAGAAAGAGAGTGAAAGTGCACACACAAATAAAAACGATCGTTTTTCCATCTATAATCCCAATTTTTTAAAAAGGCGATTATATCTCAAAGCAATTAAGCTTGCAAATGGTTAATGAAAGAGCGAAAGACTTCTGTTTGTCTTAAATTTTCGAGCCATTCATCTTCTAAGACTTCATCAAGAGGAGGGAGAGCATCAAAAAATTCCGCCCTTTCTAGGTGAAAGATAGCTTTTTCGTAGTGCATCATGAGAGAGTAAAGGCAGGCCAAATGATAGGAAACTTCAGTATTTCCCAATTTTGCAGCTTGAATGAACTTATATTCAGCCTCTTTCCAAAGTTGTTCGCGATCTTCAGTTTGAGGTGTGATTTGGGCTAAGTTAATCAATGTGAGAGCCCAGTCTAATAAAAGAATGTCGTTTTCTTCGTTTTTTTGATAAGCAATTTTATAATGAGCAATCGCCCTTTGGTGAGCTTCGCCTTCTTCTATGAGTTCTCCTAGATGAGAATATATAAGAGCTATTTTATAATGAATGTCAGGAAATTCGGGATCTAGCATCAAAACGCGTTTTAAAATTTCTAAAGCTTTTACATAAAATTTTTCTTCATCAGAAACATCGCCTTTTAGATCGAGGGCTAAAGCATATTGATAGAGCCATTCGGGTCTTAAATAAACAGCATTTTTTTGTAAATTAAATGCCTCTTCAAAATTTGTAAGGGCAAGCTCTAGGTGAGTCTTATCTTGATTTGCTTCTGAAAGCTTTAAAAGAACGCATGCATATTCATAATAATAAGAGCTTTGAGAATGCAAATGAATGGCTTTTTGATAGAATTTACAAGATCTTTCATAAAGGGAAAAATCGCTTTCAATTTCTGCTACAACAGAATAAGTATGAGCCAAGTGAAACCACAACTTATGTGATGTTCGGCATATGGATAACCCTTCTTGAAACTTTTCAATAGCTTGGTAGTAGTAGTCAATATCGGCGTGGTATTTGCCAAGAGCAAATAAGTTTATGCCAAATGCGTAATAAATTTCTGGGGAAAGAGTAAATTTGTCTTCAGCTTCAACGGCTTTATTATTGCCCTCAAAGATGAGATCAAGTCTTTCGGTAATAAGGCCTAAATGAGAAAGGGCTTCGGACCAAATGATCAGTGTGTCTACGTCTTTTCGATTGCAAGAATAAGCTTTATGACATTTTTCTATGCACGAGTGAAGTCTTTTTACGTCACTTAATCTTTTTCCAGAATTACCTAAAAGTTTTGCCCAATCTTTCCAAATAGGAACATTTTGTGGGTGCAATTTTGCAGCGTTTGTAAAACATTCGTTTGCTTGGCAAAAATGGTCTTCGTCGTAGGTAATTTCATATAATTCAGCTAATGCAATTCCCATATAATGCCATGAATCAGAATTTGAAATAGACTTACTGATTCCATTTTTATAACAATTGATTGCTTTCATGTAGAGATTGATATCATTGACTTGGGAGCCTAATTTTAAAGAAAGGTTTCCAAAATCTTGCCAAAATTTGATAGGCATTTCTTCATTATATGCTAAGACGAGTGAATAGGCCTCCATTGCAATATTAAAGTCAAAAATTTCCTTTGAATGGTCGCCGATTTTTTTCATGACAGTTCCATACTGCCAGTAAAATTCAGCAAGAGACTCATTTTTAACTGGTTCCTTTATGGTGAGTGCTTTTTCATATTTTGCTTTAGCGCTTAAAAAGAAATGGTGTTCATTAAATAAATTGCCAAGTAGAGCTAAGGACTTTCCCCAAGCTTGCCAGGCAGAAAAATAGTTTGGATCGAGTTTTGTGGCATTTTTAAAACTTTTGTTGGCAAGTAATAGATATTTTTTAATTTTTACTTCGCAGCCATACTCAAAAAGAGCAAGCCCTTGCTCATAAAGCATAACGGGATTTTCTGAATCAAATTTAGTTGCAAGTTCAAATAAAGCGATCCCTTTTGGCTCACCTTGTAAAAGTCTTTTTTCACCTTGTCTTTGTAAGAATTCAGAGTGGTTAAAATTATCGATTTCAAACACGAGGGGACTAAAGCTGTTCTTTTCGCTAATTTGTTCATTACAAGTTTGTTGCGACTTTTTCGTCTCTCTATTTTTTTGTTTATTTATCGACTGTTTTTTACCCATATTTGGCGCTTTAATTTCCTTTGAGAAAGTTTGTGATTATAGGGGAGAAGTGGTTTTAACTCAATCCTAGCATCTATTTTAAATATCTAAAAAAAAGAGATAGATTTTTAGCTTTGGTTTAAAGAGAATGTTTTAAAGAAATTTTTTTTTATTCAAAATTAATATGATTGCCAAATCTTTTTTTTGTACTAAACGAGTGATTCGGATGAGCGAGACCGATGCGACAGGTGTTCTTTATTTTACAAACTTATTAAAGTTTGCAACAGAGACTTTTGAGGAGTTTTTAGCGCCTTTAAAATTTAAAAATTATTTATTGCCTATTGTCTCGGCTAAAGGTAGTTATAGTGCGCCTCTTTTTAGAAATGATGAGATCCTTTTAAAGCTATCAGCTGCAAAACTCGGAAATTCATCGATTGAACTTTACACACGTGTAGAAAAAGGGGGCATTTTCGTGGGGTCTGTTGAAATCATTCACGTTGTTACATCACTAGAAACTAAAGAGAAAATGTTAATTCCTAGTGAGTTGAGAGAACTACTTAATCCAATTATAGCTTGTAGGGTTTAAGGTTATATCGTTGGCTGAAGGAATTTTATACTTAGGAAGAGTGGACTGTAAGTGCTCTTGAATCTCTTTTTTTTGTAAAACTGTCTGAATAGTTGCTACTGGCCTTGCTCCAAATTCATTGTCTGGGCGTGATGAAACTTTGGCTCTTTTGATTTTTGGGTGGGAAAGAAGAGCTAGTTCTATCTCTTCTGGGTGGATGTTTTCGCCACCGGAAATAAACATCGAGTCCTTTCTTCCAGTGATTTCAAGGCCGTTAGGGCCGATTTTTCCTAAGTCATTTGTTGGTAGCCACCCTTCTATAAAAGGAGAAGAAAGGCCAAGATAGCCTTTAAAAAGAGTTTTTCCGGAAACATAGATTTCATTATTTACAATTTTAAGATTCCTTTCGGGAAGTGGTGATCCAAAAGCGATTCCTTTTTTGGGACAAAATTTTTCTGTGGCTATTTGTGAAGACATTTCAGTCATTCCATACGAAATATAAATAGGGAGACCTTTGTCATAGCCTTCTTTGCAAAGAGAATAGGGGATTGGCGCTCCACCTACAAGAATTGCTTTGAGATTCGGGTATTTTTTTGGGTTTTGCAAAAATCGTTTAAGTTGGGTGGGAACAAAAGAGATGTGAGTTACTTTAGAGTCATTTCCTGAATCTGGTAAAACAAAATTTGCTCCTGAAAAGTGGCACCTTGTTAAAATCGAGAGGCCACTAATGTGATAGAGTGGAACAGAGAGAAGGTAGTGATCATTTGGTGTTAAGACAAGATCCGGGTGGGAGAAAGCCTGGGATGTGAAAAGATTTTCGTAGGTAAGATGAGCTCTTTTTGGTTTGCCTGAAGAGCCTGATGTAGAAATAAGTATCCCAGAAGAAGGTAAGTCAATTTCTGGTAAAATGAGCTCTCTTGTTGAGACAGGAAATAGAGGTAGATTTTCTTTAAGTCTTGATAGAATATGTGAGATAGATTCTTTTGTTGGGTGAGCAAAAAAAATCGGAGTCATACAATTTGTTTTAGGTTACTCCAGGGAATAGGAGGGTTTTGATAAAACTCTTTTTTAATAAGTTCTTCTTTCGGATCAAAAGCAAAAAGTTTTTCTTGATAAATAGAAGTTGTATCTATTCCAATCGGCTCATTTGGGTTAAGTATAGATGCAATTTTAGCAATGTGCATAAGTCCTATGGGAGTTTCGTAACAGCTTGAAAAAACGGTTGTAAGATGGGGCAGAGATGTATGGATTTTTTCGCATTGATTAAGACCTCCATGAAGGGTTGGTTTGATGACAAGGTGTGTAAGTCCGGGAAGCGAGATGATTCTTTCTAAGGGATGGAGGGATAGATGTTCATCAATTGCATAAGGAAATCTAGTTTGTTTATAAAATTTTTCAATATCTCTAAAATGAGAGACAGGCTCTTCAATGTAGAGAAAATCACTTTTTTTGAAGTGGGAGCAAAATGTGACTGTTTTTTCAAGATCCCAATTTTTGTTTAAATCGATGCGCAAAGGTCCTTTTGCTTTTTTACAGATAGAAACTGCCTCATCGATACTTAAATTTTTAAGCTTCAGTTTGTTTGAATAAATTTTAAATCGAATATTTTCTTTTTGGGGAAAGATAAGAGATGAGAGAGCCATTTCCATTCCAAACATAACAGAAGGAGGAAAAAGGACAGGAGAAAAATCGCCTTTTAAAAAGCGCTCACGAAGATTTTTTGTAAAAATTAGTGCCTCTTCAAAATTTTCATGACTTCTATTTTCTAAAGGAGATATTTCTCCTACGCCCTCTTTTCCTAATTCATTAGTAAGGCGTACAATCAGACCATTTTTGGGACCAAAAATGGTCTGAAGTTTATAGGAAAAGATTTCAAAATTTGCGAGTTTCATTTTAAGAGCCCTAGGGAAAATAAAATGGTGTAAAGACCAAGAAGAAGAGAGGTTTTTGGCAAAAGGGGAAGGTAATCAAAGGGGGTTTTTGCATGCCAAACATCTTTAATCAAAAGAAGGGCAAAAAGAGAGGGGAAGGAGGTAAGTAAAATTAAGCTATTAAAGTGAAAAAAAATTTTCATAAAAAGAGGCATAGAAAAAGCTAAAACTAGAAAAAAGGTGTATTCCCACTTTCCAAATACTTCGCCAAATCGTACGACTAAAGTTTTCTTATTAGCTTTTGTATCGTCTGTAAGATCGCGTAAGTTGTTTGTGGTGAGTATAGCAGTAGATATTGCTCCCGGAGCAATTCCTGCAACAAATGCTTCTATAAGAAATTTCCCTGTGTGTAAATAAGCTGTCATAAATGTTGCGATGCATCCAAAAAAGAAAAAGACAACAAAATCTCCAAGCCCAATGTAAGCTAAGGCAAATGGTCCTGCTGTATATCCAATACCTAGAAATACTGCTAGAACAAATAAATAGCTGATGAGAGGCCCTCCATGTGAGATGAGATAAATAGAGGAAGAAGTTGCTAAGAGAAAGGAGATGAAAATAGCTCTTTTCATCTCGGTCTCTCTGACAAGACCTTTTTGCATAACTCTTCTAGGCCCTATTCTAGTTTCTGTATCAGACCCTTTTTTTGAGTCAAAATAGTCATTAGAAAGATTTGTCCCAATCTGTAAAAAAATAGCTGTTAAAAGAGCATGCAATAAAATAAGGAGAGAAAAGCCGTTAAAACTATAAGCGATCGCAGAGCCTATAAGGACGGGAGAAATGCTTGCGATTAAAGTTTTAGGCCTTGATGCCTCAATCCATAAAGAAAGTTTCATAAATTACCCCCTTTTTGGAAATTTAGAAAAATTGGGGGCTCTTTTTTCAAGAAAAGCATTTCTTCCCTCTTTTGCTTCATCTGTCATATAATAAAGCATGGTTGCATGGCCGGAGAGTTCTTGAAGGCCAACTTCGCCGTCGCAATCTGCATGAAACGCAGCTTTTAGGCATCTAAGCGCTAAAGGCGAATGTCTTAGGATTTGATTGCACCATTCAATTGTTTTTTCTTCTAAATTTTCTAAAGGAACTATAGAATTGATAAGACCCATTTCTAAAGCTTCTGTTGCATTATATTGCTTGCAAAGAAACCAGATCTCTTTTGCTTTTTTTTGTCCTACAATTCTAGCAAGATAACTTGCTCCAAAACCGCCATCAAAAGAGCCGACTTTTG